>Ga0209201_1000469_pt1 | contig 56882 bp, 56 predicted proteins | sample AD_UKC055_MetaG_FD_184411 | JGI IMG/M metagenome (GOLD analysis project Ga0209201, IMG submission 184411) | Active sludge microbial communities of municipal wastewater-treating anaerobic digesters from USA - AD_UKC055_MetaG (SPAdes) (version 2) | ecosystem: Engineered > Bioreactor > Anaerobic >... | reverse complement strand
ACTCCCTGAACAGGGCTGCAGCATCCTCCTCGGAGATTTCCATCCCTCCGGAAAAACTGCGAAGCATGGCGGTATTCATACCGGGATTATACGGGTCAGTCGCTTTCAACGCATTGAATACGCTGATGATATGAGAATAGCGGGTATCAGGTTCAGCAGGTGCATCTGCCGCTTCACCATCCTTCGTCACTTTGTTGGAGTAAGGGGCCCACTCATACCCGGGATTGTTGATAACTTTTTCCGGAATCTCCTGCCTGATTATCCTTTCCATCACCCGGTAAACCATCTCCTGCTTTTCGTTTCCGGTTTCCCTGTCGGCATAGTTCGACTTGATCTCGTCGCGCAGGTTCCAGTGAGAGAGAAGCACCATATCATCAGGAAAAAGCTGCCGTCCGTCGTCGGTGCGAAGCTTTCCCATATGAATATTGTATTCAGCAATATACATATCGGCGTTCCCCAGTGCAGTGTTAGCCTGCTGATTCAGTTCCGCCGGAACGCGTGACACAAACTGGTCTCCCAGCCGGGCCATAGCCCACTGTTCCCGGCTCCAGCCGGCACCAAGGTTATCCTTCTCCTCAAGTGTGTAATACGGGAAGTTGAGCGCAATCACAAAGGCAATCTTGTTATCATAGAAATCTGACTGAAGGTGGGAACCAACAGAATAGTTTCCGAACATGCGGTCTATCTCATCGATTTCACCGCCAGTCTCGTCAAGGACTTTCCTCAGATCGATTGTAACCTCGTTCATATTCCCGGCCAGTGACTCAAGATAGTTGCTGATCTTGATGAACACGGACTTTCGTTTGGCCGGGTCAGAAATATAGTTCGCGGAGACGAAATCGACAAATTCCTCAGCGGTTCCGTCCTCTTCGCGCCAGAGCGAGGCGGCATGTTGCACGCCCTTTTCGACAAGTAACCTGTCAGCAGCGGCCTGTTCTCCCATTATACGGTCAATGGCAGAGGTGACTGCCGTTTCACCGATGAAGGCTGATGCTGTCTCTCCTCCCTTTTTTGCAGGGGTCGAACATGCTGTCAATACCATGACCATAAGAAAAATTACTTTTTTCATTTCTATCTGTTTATGATTATTCTTCACCGATGACCTGGGCAGCGTAGTGCCGGGCTGTCAGCTTCTCTCCCGTTGCCTTTTCAATCATTTCATTCCACTCATATCGCATGCCGGGCATAAATACTTTGGTTTTAAAGAATTCACCCATAGCCTTCATATCCTCGCCGGTATTGCCCCTGACAACCGAGTTTGTGATAAATGCAGAGAATTGTGAGGCAAGAAGTTCACCAAGAAGGTAGTTATGGTAATAGCACGGATAGAGAGCCACATGTATCTTGGTGGCCCAGTCAGGCATGTCACGCCCTGCCGGTTTCTTCATCATCTGGTACTTCTCAACCATGTCCCACCACAATTGGTTAAGGTCCTGATCCGGATTTTCATACATGGCTTTTTCAAACCTGTACATCACCTGTGCCCAGCGGCTGAAAACAAGTTGTTGCAGTCTGAAAGCATTGAAGGCCTCCTCGTTTATTCTCTCTGCCTCCTTTTCATCTATGACACCCATGAAGTGCATCCATGCAGGATCAGTGGCATATCTGCCAAAGAAATTGGCCACAGCCTCCGTGGTGAATGTGTGGGCTGCATCCCTGATGGCAAAGGGCAGGGACCTGTCGTTGTAATACGAATATACGCCATGGCCAAGCTCATGCATTATGGTGTTCATCCAGTATGAATCAGGCCTGATATTGTCAAGAGTGCGGACATCTCCCTCCCTGTCAATATCTGTGGAGAATGCATGCTGGTTCTTGCCTGGCTTTTCATAAAGATCACTCCTGGCAATTATTTCATCAACCGGCAATCCGATTGATGCGTAATAGGTTGTTGCAAGCTTAACGGGATCCTTATCCTTATAATAACTGTCAAAATCAACAGAGTATATCTCTGGTGCCTCCTGGAAGTACCGGTTCTGGTAATGCCATGGCATAAGGTCAGCGGCCGGAATACCGTAACGCTTTGAATAATAATCATCTATCTCTCCTTTAAGAGTGGCGAAAGTACCCTCTGTGAGACTGTCAAGCTCATCAAAAATCCTTGTAACCTCCTCAGGATCCTGGCCTGACAGTTTCAGGCTCATCTGGTGGTAGTTGTCAAAACCCAGTTCCTGTGCAATCCTGTTCCGGTGCCTGACAAGCTTTATAACATCATCTGCCACAACCGGTCCGATCTTTTTATGGCCTTCCCATGCAGCCTGAAGCTCGCCGGAGTTGGTTGAGTTGCGAAGGATATCCTCCACCTCATTGTCACTCAGCATCTTTCCGTTGACATCAGCCCTGAATGAGTTGAATTTCTTCGTTATCTCCGTCTCCATCCTCACCTGTTCTGCAAGAAGGCTTGTGTCAACCTGACCAGAGAGGAACTGGTTGTAGATAACTTCCAGTTGTCGTGCCAGAACCGGGTCCTTCACCTTTCCCGATTCCTTCAATTCTTTAAGTTCGGCGAATGCCTCCTTATCAGTGAAGTAGCTGATATAAGCCAGGGAGGCCTTTTCGTTTCTTGCCCATGCCTCATCAGTGCCATTGACATTGGCATCCCATGAAGAGAGGGCTGATTCCTTGTACAGGGGTATCACAGCTGCCTCGTAGGAGGCAATGAAATCCCGCATTCTGTTCTCCATCTTTTCCCGTTTTGAGGTGCAAGACCATAACATGGTCATTACTGCAACGAAACAGACAATCAGTCTTTTCATCATAAAACAATTTTGGTTTTAAAGGTATTATGGAACCCATATAACTGAAAGTTACATAAACAGGTGTTTGTGTATCTGACATATCCGGGTTTCATGATGTTTATAATTGGGTTGTGCTAAGGTAAAAAAAACATGCAAGAATGACCATGACGCCAGTCATATAATAGAAGAACCGGACAGGTGATTCCTGCCGGTTCCCCGACCAATGTTAAAAGTATTTGAGGAAAGTATATTTAGTTTACCTTATTCTTTCTGATCTTTTCGAACAGACTGGCAATGACTTCATCTGACGGTGAATCTTCCATATCAGGAAGCAGTACACTCAGGGCATTGTCTATGCCGAAAGCATCTGCTATCAGGTCTGACGGGGTATTGGTAATTTCAAAATATGAAAGTAAGAGGGTAGAATTCTTATCCATAGGCGTCTCTGTTCTCATATCAAAAAAACGCCCCCTTATATCAAAAATTGTATCAGCCGATTGAAAGGGTGATATTTTTTTCGACCATTAACTTACGCATGTTGATAAGTGCGTATCTCATCCGTCCCAGTGCGGTGTTAATACTTACTCCGGTCATGTCAGCAATCTCCTTAAAACTCATTCCGGCATAGTGACGCATAATAACCACCTCACGCTGATCTTCAGGGAGACCGTTGATAAGGCGTCTTACATCACGCATAACCTGGCGGCGCACGATAATATCCTCAACATTGTCATCCGTCAGCTTCTTCGAGTTGAAGAGATCAGTCTCATAATCATCATTGAAGACTATACCCATCTGCTTCTCATGCCTGAAGTGATCAATAATAAGGTTGTGAGCAATCCTCATCACCCAGGAGATAAACTTGCCGTCGTCCTGGTAACGGCCCGAGCGTATTGACTGAACTACTTTGAGGAATGTGTCCTGGAAAATATCATCGGCCAGGTCCCTGTTGCGGATGTAAAGGCTTATATAGGAATAGACTTTACTTTTGTGTCGGAGGATGAGCAGCTCTATGCTTCTCTCATTACCGTTCATGAAGCTTGTAATAAGCTCATAATCGGTCATTTTGCTCTTCATATCTAACTCTATTATTGGTTTTGGGTAGAGTTATTCTATAGGCGTTCCTCCTCTGTTAAGTTGTTGTTTTTTTCTGTTAACTGTTGGCTTATACGGTATGGTGTTCCGTTTTGTTTCATTTCTGACTCAGACAAAGAAAACAAAAAATAGTAAATTCAAAATTGTTAATTTTGCCAACTTATCAACCAGGGCTGAATGAAGGGTAATATTGAGATAAAGGGAGCGCGTGTTCATAACCTCAAGGATATCTCCCTCTCAATACCACGAAACAGCCTTGTGGTCATCACCGGCGTCTCAGGATCAGGCAAGTCGTCACTGGCATTTGATACAATATATGCCGAGGGGCAGCGAAGATATGTTGAAAGCCTCTCCTCCTATGCACGGCAGTTCCTGGGCAGGATGAACAAGCCTGATGTTGATTTCATAAACGGTATCCCTCCTGCCATTGCCATCGAACAAAAAGTCAACACCAGGAATCCAAGGTCTACCGTAGGGACCTCCACTGAGATATTCGACTATCTGCGTCTTCTCTGGGCCCGCGTGGGACGGACAATTTCTCCGGTATCAGGAAGGGAGGTGCGGCGTCACACCGTTGATGACGTTGTCAATTACCTTGCGGCCCTGACCCCGGGAACAAGGGTGGTGCTTACTGCTCCCATTGCAGTGCCGGATAATGTTGATCCGGCTGAATACATCAAATTCCTTATCCGGCAGGGGTATACCCGTATCAGCACCGAAAAGGGTGTCATCAGACTTGACGATACAGGAACGGCAGAGCTGATGACGGAAATGCGCAGCACTGAACTTATCATCGACAGGTTTGCTGCCGGTGACTCGCCTGAGGAACTGAGCCGTGCCGCCGATTCGGTACAGACGGCTTTCCTGACGGGAAGAGGTGAAATAAACCTTACCGTGACCGATGAGGAAACAACCCGGACGGTAAGGTTCTCTGACAGGTTCGAAGAAGACGGCATAGCCTTCGAGGAGCCCACAGAGCATCTCTTCAGCTTCAACTCTCCGCTGGGAGCATGCCCGCTCTGCAATGGCTACGGAAAAATAATAGGGATAGACGAGAGCCTCGTCATTCCTGACGAAAACCTCTCAGTCTATGACAATGCCATAGCCTGCTGGCGCGGCGAAACAATGAAGCGGTGGAAGGAGAGACTTATCTACAGTGCTGACAAATTCGGCTTTCCCATTCATAAGCCCTGGTACAAACTGACCCCTGAGCAGAAGGAGCTGGTATGGAACGGCAACAGGTACTTCTTCGGACTGAACCGCTTTTTCCAGCACCTTGAGGACAAGAAGTACAAGATACAGTACAGGGTCATGCTGAGCCGCTACCGTGGCAAACGCTTATGCCCTGAATGTGGCGGTATGCGCCTGCGCAAGGAGGCGGGCTATGTTAAGGTTGGTGGCAGGTCAGTTACTGAGGTCACCTCCATCCCCATCAGTGAAGCACACAGCTTCTTCGGGCAACTGGTGCTCAACGGCGAGGAGAAGGAGATTGCAGGCCGCCTTCTGAAGGAGATACAGCAACGGCTGAGTTTCCTCGTAGAGGTGGGGCTCTCCTATCTTACCCTCGACAGGCTTTCCAACACCCTCTCGGGAGGTGAATCGCAACGAATCAACCTGGCAACCTCTCTCGGAAGCAGTCTGGCAGGCTCTCTTTATATCCTCGACGAACCCAGTATCGGACTCCACCCTCGTGACACCGCGATGCTTGTCAATGCACTGAAGGAACTGCGTGACCTTGGCAACACGGTCATTGTCGTGGAACACGAAGAGGAGATCATCAGGGCCGCAGACCAGATTATTGACATGGGACCTGCTGCCGGCACCCATGGAGGTGAGATTATCTACCAGGGCACCTTCAGGTTCCCGAAGAAGAACAACTCACTGACAGCTGCCTACATGACAGGAGCACTCAACATAGAGACACCTGCCATGCGCCGCAAATGGCACAGTTACATAGCGGTACGCGGCGCGCGCGAGAACAACCTGAAGGACATTGACGTCAGGTTCCCCCTGCGGACGATCACCGCAGTGACCGGAGTCAGCGGATCAGGCAAAAGCACACTCGTTCACGATATCCTGTTCAACGCACTCTCCTCGCGGCTGAAAGGCAAAGGCGTGAGAGCCGGCCGGTTCACCGCGCTGGAGGGAGATATAAACAGCATCACAGCCGTGGAGATGATAGACCAGGACCCTATCGGCAAATCAAGCCGGTCAAACCCGGTAACCTATCTGAAAGCCTTTGATGAGATCCGCAAGCTTTTCGCCGGGCAGCAGGCCTCAGTTCAGGCAGGATTCAAACCAGCCCACTTCTCTTTCAATACTGATGGAGGCCGTTGCGAGGAATGCCAGGGCGAAGGAGTCATCAGGGTAGAAATGCAGTTCATGGCCGACGTTGAGCTTACATGCGAGGCATGCAAGGGGATGCGCTATAAACGCGATATCCTTGACATCAGATTCGACGGGAAAAATATTTACGATGTTCTCGAAATGACCATCGAGGAGGCTATTGAGTTTTTCGGCACAAGCAAAGACAAAACCTGCCAGAGGATTGCCGCGAAACTAAAACCGCTTGCTGATGTCGGACTCGGGTACGTCAGGCTCGGACAATCGTCTTCAACCCTCTCCGGTGGCGAGAGCCAGAGGGTGAAACTGGCCTTCTACCTCAGCCAGGAAAAGAGCACCGAAAGAATGCTTTTCATCTTTGACGAACCCACCACAGGCCTCCACTTTCATGATATCAGCAAACTGATGAAGTCACTCAATGCACTGGTTGAGCGCGGGCATTCGGTGATACTGATAGAACACAACGTGGAAGTGATAAAATGCTCTGACTGGGTAATTGACCTTGGCCCTGAGGGTGGTGAAAAGGGCGGGTATGTTGTGTTCGAGGGCACACCTGAACAGCTGGCACAGTACGATGAATCGTACACGGCAAAATTTCTGAAGAAAAAACTCAACCGCTGACCAAGCCAATGATGTTACTGCACTCTGTAAAAAGTGGCTTTCGGAAGATCTCCCAACCTCCTGACCAAACCAGTGTTGTTACTGCATCCGTGAAAAAAGTCCTGCTAAAAACCGGTTTTCTCTTTCATGTGAAAACGATTGCATTCAAAAAATAAACATTACATTTGTATATAAATAACTCAACGCTATGAAAAGGTTTTATCTGTTTATCATTGTTGCCTTCCTGTCACTCTCCCTCTTTTCGCAGGATTTCTTCAGGGGTGATTTCAGCAAGGATAAAAAGTATGTCATCATTGTCAATCCCACCACTGACAATGTTGCCATGGTGACATTCCTGATGGTTCAGGGCATCCTGAAAACCGATCCCGGACTGGTTGAATTCGTTGGGGTATATCACTCCAGCCAGGAATACGACTTCAGCAAATCAGCGGAGTTTATTTCTGCCAACGGACTGACCAACTTTCACCTGCATGAAGTGAACGCACCACTTGACGAAGAGGTGGTTTACAAGCAGAATCAATGCAGTTCCGACTTCCGGAAGATTTTCAGCAATTCAGTGGGAATCATCTTCTTTGGCGGTCCGGATATCCCTCCGGCTCTTTACGGGCAGGAGAACCTCTATTCCTTGACCAACGATCCGGGAAGACACTACTTCGAGGTGAGCTTCCTCTTTCACCTGTTGGGTGGCACACGTGATTCTGATTACAAACCCCTTCTTGAGGAGAATCCGGACTATATGATCACCGGTTTCTGCCTGGGTCTGCAATCGATGAACGTTGCAACCGGAGGAACACTGTGGCAGGATATCCCGGCACAGCTCTACCAAAGCACAACGTCTGAAACGAATGTGCAGATTGACCGCAGGAACCTGCACCGCAACTACTGGCAGGAGATCAGGGATGACAAGGACCTCATGCCCGTAAGCTTACATCCCGTGAAGTTTACTGAAGAGATGTTCTTCGGGAACAGAGTAAAGGTTTCACGCGAACTGGAGCCAATAGTCTGCAGCATCCATCATCAGGCAATAAATGAACTGTCGCCGGCATTCAGTGCGACTGCAACGTCATATGATGGCAAAATAGTCGAGGGAATTGCACATAAAAAGTATCCAAACGTCTTCTCCGTGCAGTTTCACCCGGAAATACCTGACCTCTACATGGAAACTGCACTGCTGAGATTTGCTCCTGAAGACACGCCTGCCACCGTGCACTCGATACTTGGCAAAGAGAGCCAGGAGTTCCATATTAAATACTGGGAGTTCATCTCCGGCGTTATCGGGGAACAGGCCAGTAAATAAAGAGAGACCCGGCATTGACCAATGCAGCTGTTTCTCACCGGGAGAAAGGCGACTTTTTTTCACCCTCTGCTTCTCTGAGAACAGCTGCAATCACAGCCGGAAAGTGACAATTTTATTTCAGCTCTTAAGGAGTGAGGCTGCTCCGGTATCAAGCATCCATACCAGGTGCCCCGAGGCAGGCATTATCCGGGTTGCCGGATAGAGTTCTGAGCCGCTCTTGCCTTCGATAACCTGTGATACAACTGTTGCTTTCTCCTTACCGACAACAATGAAGTAAACTTTTAATGAATTGTTTATCAGCCTCCCTGTAGCTGTAATTCTCTTTTGCTTCTTATCGGGTCTGGTGACCACCTCGAACAGACGACCTGTAGTGAACAGGTCCGGTCTGTCATGAAAGATAGAAGCTATGTGACCGTCGCCGCCCAGGCCCAGCAGCATCAGGTCAAACTGCGGGATGCCCCTGTATTCAGGCACCATGCTGGTCACAAGCTCTGAATATTGCCGGGCCTCTGCAGAGGGGTCATCCTCGCCCCGTATCCTGAAAATATTTGCATCAGGTATCGGAACGTTCTGCAGGAGGCTTTCATAGGCCATCCTGTAATTGCTCTCATCGTCATCCGGAGAGACACATCTCTCATCAACCCAGAAGACCAGCAGCTTTTCCCAGCTTATTCGGTCTGCATAGTTGTCTGAAAGATAACTAAAGATGTATTCAGCGGCAGAGCCTCCTGAGAGAGCAAGTGTATAATAGTGATCAGACTCTATACGATCGAGATCCTTGATCAGTATTGCCGCGATGCTTTGAGCCAGTGCCTCAAGAGAGGAAAACACTCTGACTGAATGTGACATGACAAATAACCAGTAATCTTGTATAAAACTAATTATAATTTACAACAAACTGCATTATCTGCAGAAATAGTAAAACAAATATAAAAATTTGACCCTTCTCTGACAATGATCAGATTAAACTCCTGATTCCGCTGCGTGTGTCCCGGAACATATCCCGCCTGGCAAGGGCTGTTCAGCGTTGACAGGGTGATTCTCTGCAAGATAATTCAGGGATTTAACCTGAGAAAGCAAGGAGTAACTGTTGCTCAGCCCCGTCCACTGGCAGGGAAAAGGATCATATTGCTTTCCTGTGAATTCTTTGACAGTGGGTTTATGAAAAAAAAGGAGCGCGGCTATATGCAGCGCTCCGGTACCTGTGCAGATAAAACTGACCTTAAGGGGGCAACTCACTCTGCCCATCAGCCGGTCAATTCATCCGGGCAATTCTATTTTGCCTTGAAACCGAACATGATTGCAACGCAACCACTGACCGGCAATTGTTCTCTTGAACCAAAGGTTGATACTTTTACTACCACTTTCAGTTGCTGGCTTGACTCAAGCCTGAAATCCCATGTCTTGGCCGGGCCCTCATCCTTATTGTTGTAGAGCACTTTACCGGTGGCATCATAAACTATGAACTCCACCGGAGGCATGCCATCAGCCGAACAAATTGCAAGCCGGTAATCCAGGTCGGAGTAGAAGGTCTTGTAGAGTTCAGCCTCCTCACCCTCAACCAGGACGGCTGCATGGTAGTTACCGTCATGAAGGTAGTCACCCAGTTCCGTCTTGCAGAGTGATTTGGCAAATCCTTTGCACTGCGCGGCAGCTTCCCCGGGAACAAGTAGCGAGAGGAAGAGCGTAACCATTAAAATCTGTATAAGCTGTCTCATCGGTATCTAGTTTACGTATGAATTCCTGATCTCTGCCACCTTATCCCTGATTTCCAGGAAAACCTCCTGCTTCATGTCTGATTTTGCCGCACCGGTGATCTCCGTCATGCCGATCTTTTCATTGTACTGCGCATTTGAGGGTGTGGTTGACCGTTCAATCTTGTCAAAGATGGCTTTCAGATCGTGTATGGGCCCGAGGAGTTCTCGTATAGCGGTATTGTCAGTATATGTTTCCAGAAGGCGTATCATATCATCGACTGACATCTTCTGGTCAGCGATGGTTTGTACCAGTTTGTTGCCCTTATAGTTTTTCATATCAACCAGCCTGGTTGATATATAAAGCCCTTCTATAAAGCCTCCCGCAATAATTGTAGCAGCCACGGCATGCTGTTCATCATCCTCAAGATAAGCCTGTGAATTGAGGAATGTCTCCGAGACTATCTCCATGATAACATCTCGGTTATTGATATTCTGCTCAAGCCGCTCAACGGTGGTCTCGTCGATGGCATCAAGAATACCCAGGCCTGTGGCCATGTCCTCAGCCGCCTCCATATAATTGACCAGCAAGGAGGTCTCATCATACATGCTCGCAAAACTGAGGTCACAAACATATGTGCCCAGATTAAGCGCCATGCTCTTGCTGGAGGTATAGTTGCTCTTGTTCTCAACAGGATTCAGCAGTGTAGCATCAAACCTCGCCCCTGCTTCCTTCATCAGCTGAGCCACCTCGAGCGGTGTAGGCAACGCATTGAATACCTTCTCGGCATTCTTTATCTGCTCCATCGTCTGCTCATCAGGACTGACGGCCTCCGCCTTATCCCTGGATGCATCACCCCTGGTTTTTCCCTTGCATGAGGTGGCAACCAGGCAGAATGCCAGAGCGGTTACACCCAGAATCAGTGGCAGAATCTTAAGCTTACTGTTCATAGTATTTGTAGTTTATGATTTCACAGGCCTTCTCCAGACCAATTTACACTTTTTTAATAAACGAATTTGCCATGAACTTATTATTTAGCAATAAATTTGTTCCAAAGCAAACCGGATGGAAAGATCAGCAAAGAAACTGTCAGAACTGGAAAGGATACTCGAAAAGGGAACCCGAAGAGAGATAAATGACCGTATCAGGCTGCTCCGCACCGAAATGCCTTTCGGGGGTGCACTGAAGATGCTTGCAATGTTTTATGACAAGACCGGAGATCATATCCTCAGGGCCGCAATATCAGACCTGTTCAATGATATAAAGGAAAGATCGGCCATGGCCGAAGTGATTGAATCGATCTCTGCAGTAAGAAAACCGGATTCCAGGGCAATGCTCATCTCGTCATGCTGGCAGTCAGGACTTGATTATTCCCCGTTTGCAGTGACACTTGCCGAATATTTTGTTTCAGGTGATTATATGACCTCTCTCGAATGCTTCACGGTACTCGACACCTGTGCCTCATCAATAAGCCACAATGACCGCGCCAGAATAATAATTACCATGCAGGAGAAGAAGGCGTCATGGGAAACACCAAAGCAGATACTTGCCGGTGAGCTCATAGCCTTGCTGAAAGGCTGAAGCCCGGGCAACCTGCAGAACAGCTTTCTATATGTAGGAGCTGTAATGCTTCATAAACTGCGACCGCTCAAACAGGGATGGATTGTCAATATTCCTGTAATTAAGCTTTCCCCTGAAGTCGCTTATGCTTTTGAACTCCTTGTTGTCCATCCACCTGCGCAGAGTCTCATTGATCTCTGACACAACCGCAAACCCCCTCTTGTATAGGGCAGAGCAGACCTGTACTGTAGTAGCGCCGGCCAGCAGGTACCTGATCGCATCCTCACCGGTATATACACCCGTGGAGGCAGAGATTTCAATATTGATATCCTGGGCACTGACCATAGCTATCCAACGAAGCACGTACCGCTGTTCAAGAGGATTGGAAAGCACCGGGGCAGGCACAATGTTCATATTGTTGATATCAATGTCAGGCTCGTAGAACCTGTTGAACATAGTCACCCCCGCAGCTCCGTGGTTGTGCATCTGCCACACGAAGTTCAATATGTTTGAAAACTTCGGGCCGATTTTGACGCTGACCGGAATCTTAAGCTTTCTCTTAAGGTTGTCAATTATCCTGAAGTAAACCTTCTCCGAATCAGCACTGCTTTTCTGCTTGTCAGTGGGTACGAAGAAGATATTCACCTCAAGCGCACTGGCGCCTGCCTTCTCTATCTCAAGTGCAAAGTCAATCCATCCCTCGGGTGAGAAGCAGTTGATGCTTGCTATAACAGGTATCTTCACCTTCTTGCGTGCTCCGGCTATCAGGTCAAGATAAGCGTCAACACTGTTGGTACGGGTATAGTACTTAAGGTAATCGTCTGCTTCGGGGTATGATTCCTGTGACGACAATGAATGGGCCTGTGAAACTATCTGTTCCTCAAACAGGGATTTCAGGACAACTGCTCCGGCTCCGGCTGCCTCAGCCTCAACGATTGATTCCACCCTGGAGGTGAAATTGGAACTGCCCACGATAATGGGACTGCTGAGGTCGAATCCCAGGTAGCGTGTGTTGATTATGCTCATCTTGCTTTAATTATTTCGTTCTCCAAATATAAGTGTTCCTATTCGAATCATGGTACTTCCCTCACTGACAGCCAGGGGCCAGTCACCCGACATTCCCATCGAGATCTCCCTGAAGTGGCTGCTGCCGGCGAAATACTTCTCACGAATCCTGCCGAAAAGATTGTAAAGGGCCCTGAACTCTGACCGGACCTTATCCATGTCATCGGTGAATGTTGCCATCCCCATCACTCCGCATATCCGTGCTGCCTTCAGCGAGTCAGATACCTGACGCCAGTCAGTCTCTTCCATATCCTCCAGTGAGAAACCTGACTTGGTCTCTTCCGCAGCGATATGAACCTGCAGAAGACACTCTGTGCATTTCCCCTGCGCCAGTGCGCTTGCATCTATCAGCCGCAGAAGCCTGAGTGAATCAACCGACTCAATTACAGAGGCTGCTGCAACTGTCTGTTTCACCTTGTTTGACTGCAGGCGACCTATGAAATGCCATGAAATATCATCAGGAAGCAAGGGCTTTTTTGCTATCATCTCCTGCACCCTGTTCTCACCAAAGATGCGGAGTCCTGCCCTGTATGCCTCAAGAATCTCTTCCTCTGTCCGTGTTTTGGTTACTGCAACCACGCTGACGCCTGGAGGCAACTCATCAAGCAGCTTCCTGATGTTTTCTGCAATATTGCTAATCATGGCACCGGACTGCCATCAGTCAAGTTTATGAATCACCAGGCCGCTTCTGAGCTTGGGTTCGAACCATGTGGTTTTTGGAGGCATGATGTTCCCGGTATCAGCTATGGTAATCAGCTGTTTCATGGATACGGGATAGAGTGCAAAGGCCACCTTCATTTCACCGCTGTCAACCCTTTTCTTCAGCTCGCCGAGACCCCTGATGCCACCGATAAAATCTATCCGCTTCGAACGCCGCAGATCCTGTATGTCAAGCAGAGGCTGCAAAACCTGTTCGCTAAGGATAGTCACATCAAGAACCCCGATGGGATCATCATCAGAATATGTACCCTCTTTGGCCGTCAGGCTATACCATTTGCCATCAAGATACATTCCGAAATTGTGAAGCCTGGCAGGCCTGTGAATCTCACTTCCCTTCTCACTGATATCAAATGATTCCTTCAGCTTTTCGAGAAACTGTTCGGGTGTCATACCATTGAGGTCCTTCACAACCCTGTTGTAATCGAAGATCTTGAGCTGGTCATCAGGGAAGATTACTGTCATGAAATAGTTGTACGACTCATCGCCCCTGTGGGCCGGATTCTTCTCTTTCTTTTCCTTACCGACACGCGCTGCAGCTGCTGTACGGTGGTGACCATCAGCAACATACATATAAGGAACCTTTTCAGCAAAAAGCTTTTCGATTCTTTCGTTGGTCTTTCTGTCCCATACTACCCAGAAGTGATGGCCAATGCCGTCTTCAGCAACGAAGTCGTACTCGGGTTTCTCATCCTTCACGATCTTTTCAACAATTTTGTCAATCTCCTCAACAGCAGGATAGGTATAGAACACCGGTTCAATGTTGGCATTGTTTGCCCGGACGTGGGTCATGCGGTCTTCCTCCTTATCAGGACGGGTCAGCTCGTGCTTTTTGATCTTGCCTGAAAGATAATCATTCACTGCTGCGGCGCCCACGATGCCGTATTGCGTACGGCCTTCCATGGTCTGGGCATAGATGTAGAAATATCTTTCCTTGTCTTCTGCCAGCCACCCCTTTTTCTGCCATAGGTTAAAATTTTCAAAGGCCTTCTGATATACCTCCTCCGAGTGCACGTCAGTGCCTTCGGGCAGGTCTATCTCGGCTTTGGTGATGTGTAGCAGTGATTTTTCCTTACCCTTTGCCATCACGGCTGCCTCTTCGGAGTTCATCACGTCATAGGGAAGGCAGGCAATCTCTGCTGCAAGATTGGCCGGGGGCCTGAGCCCCCGGAAAGGTTTAACAACAGCCATATCTGAAATTTATCTCTTACTATTTGGGTTTATTAACTCTGAAAGTCTGGTCACCTGTTGCAAAGAATGAAACTATCTGACGTGCAGCAGCCACTCCGGCATTAATGTTTGCCTCTGCTGTCTGGGCTCCCATTTTCTTTGGTGTAAAGAAATAGCGGCCGGCGAACTTCTGTGCAAACAGCTCTGCATTATCAGGGGTTACATCAGAAAGATACTTCAGGTCACCTCTCTTTTCCATCATGGCGACCAGTTCTGCCTCATTGATAACCTCCTTGCGGGCGGTGTTAATAAGCACTGCTCCCTGTGGCATCAGTGACAGAAGCTTTTCTCCTATGGAGCCCTTTGTCTGTTCATTTGCAGGAATATGCAATGAAACATACTGGCAGCCAGAATAAAGGTCTTCAATGGTGGCCACCGGGGTGACACCGGCTTCCTCAATAATCTTGCCGTCAATAAAGGGGTCAAAAGCACAAACCTTCATCCCGAATCCTGATGCAATGCGGGCCATGCACCTGCCTACAGCACCGAATGCATGGAGGCCCAGGGTCTTGCCCATCAGTTCGGAGCCCGCTTTGCCGTCGAAGCCTCCGCGTGCGCCATAGACCATCATCCCGAATGCAAGCTCTGCAACAGCATTTGAATTCTGCCCGGGAGTGTTCATGGCAACCACGTTGGCTGCCGTGCAGGCATTCAGGTCAAGATTGTCATAACCTGCTCCGGCCCTGACAACTATCTTAAGTTTAGGTGCAGCGGCAATCACCGCTGAATCAACAATATCCGAGCGGACTATCATTGCATCAGCATCAGCTGCTGCTGCATGAAGCTCCTGAGGGGTCTTGTACTTCTCAAGGATGGTGAGTTTGTGACCTGCCTTCTCCACCACCTCACGGATCATGGATACCGCAACGGGTGCAAATGGTTTTTCAGTTGCTACAAGAATATTCATATCGTCCTCCTGTTTTTTAGTGTTTGTTTTCAAATTCCTTCATGCACTCTACCAATGCCCTTACACTCTCAATCGGGAGAGCATTGTAGAGAGACGCACGGAAGCCTCCCACAGAGCGGTGACCGGCAATGCCCACCATACCCTTCGACTTGGCAAAATCGCCAAACTCCTTCTCGAGCTCCTTGTAGTTGTCAGACATGACGAAACAGACGTTCATCAGCGACCTGTCCTCCGGATCGGGTACAGTTACCTTAAACAGCTTGTTGCGCTCGATCTCATCATATAGCAGTGCTGCCTTCTCCTGGTTGATCTTCGCCATTGCTGCCACTCCACCCTTCTGCTTCAGCCACTCGAGGGTTTTCAGGGCTGCAAATACAGGAAGTACCGGAGGTGTGTTGAACATTGAACCCTTATCGATATGGGTCTTGTAGTTCAGCATCGTGGGTAACTGGCGGGTAACCTTGCCAAGGGCAGAATCCTTAATGATGACGAAGGTTACGCCGGCCGGTGCAAGGTTCTTCTGTGCACCGCCATAGATGACCGAATACCTGGAAACATCAACCGGACGGCTGAAGATATCCGATGACATGTCAGCCACGAGTGGCACCTTTACATCCGGATCCTTCTTCCACTGCGTACCAAAAATGGTGTTATTGGTTGTAATATGGAAATAGTCAACGTCTGAGGGAATATCAAAATTCTTTGGTATGTAGTTGAAGTTGCGATCTTTTGATGATGCCACCTCAATAACCTCTCCGAAAAGTTTGGCTTCCTTAATAGCTCTGCTTGCCCACTCACCGGTATTTATGTAGGCAGCCTTCTTCTCCATCAGGTTCATCGGAAGCATCGCAAACTGCAGGCTGGCGCCTCCTCCGAGGAAGATAACTGAATAACCTTCAGGTATGTCAAGCAGTTCCTTGACGTGAGTGACAGCACTCTCCATGACAGCATCAAACTCCTTGCTGCGGTGTGAGACCTCCATAATGGAAAGGCCGGTTCCTGCAAAATCCCTGATAGCTTCAATCACCTTTTCATTGGTGTACTGGGGCATGATTGAAGGCCCTGCGTAGAAATTGTGTTTTTTCATTTCGTGATTTTTTATTTGTTCTTGTAATTCATTTCAATCTGTTTATGCCGCCGGATGTGACCGACTGCGGCAATGTAAATGCTCAGAGGGTAGTCAGCCTGCCACCCCTGAGCACCGGTATCACATCTGTTACATCAAATTTATGACAATAAGGAATACAATCATCCAGCCCCTTGTCTCTGAGTCTGGATCTCTGGGCTGCCTTCTCCATATAACCAAGGAGATCAGTCCTTGCCATCATCCAGAGGTCGGTGGCGGCATGCACTGAGTCACATATAGTGCAGAACTTCCCGCTTTCCAGGAGCCTTGTGGCCATAGCCCCTGCACATACCGCATCTTCGAGGCTGAAGCGTTTTTTCCATCCGGCACATACAATCACCACTTTACGTCCCTGTTCAGCAATCCAGTTGCAGAGGACAGAGATGTTGAGCCATGAACCTATGACCACGTCATGGCAGACAGAAGCACGTTTCATGATGCCGGTGCCATTGGTAGTGCTGTAGACAACGCTCCTGCCCTTCACCTTTTCAGGAGTGAAGTTGAACGGAGAGTTGCCGAAATCGGCAAAGTCAAGCACGTATCCATCGCGCTCGGCGGCAACCAGGTACCCCCGGGCTTTCATCGCCCTTGCCTCTTCAACCGTCTCAACGGGTATTATCTCCCGGACTCCATTGGCGAATGCGGTACAGATGGAACTTGTAGCCCGGAGCACATCTATTATGACCACTACAGCCTCGCTGTCAGCATGCGCTTCAAAGGCTGCGGGGGTAAAACATATTTCCAGGCTGTTCTGTGTCATGGATGCAATAATACCGGTTAATATTCACTGTTTGTAAAATGGCAGGGTCGTGACCTTTGCCTTGAGGTCTCTGCCCCTGACACGGATGAATATTTCGGTATCACTCTTCCAGAAGCCCTTGTTCAGATATGCCAGGCCTATCCCCTGCTTCAGTGAGGGAGCCATGGTTCCCGAGGTGACCTCTCCTATCTGGTTGCCATCTGCATCAACCACCTCATAATGCTGCCTGGGAATTCCCTTGTCAATCATGACAAAACCCTTGAGGCGTCTTTCGGGTCCCTCTTCCTTCTGTTTCAGGAGCAGATCCCTGCCAATGAAATCCTTGCCCGGAACGAACCTGGTAATCCATCCCAGACCTGCTTCTATTGGAGTAGTGGTATCATTGATATCATTTCCGTAAAGGCAGAATCCCATCTCAAGACGGAGAGTATCCCTGGCGCCCAGACCGACAGGTTTTATTCCAAACTCTTCACCTGCCCTGAAAACCTCTTCCCAGAGACGTGGGGCATCGGCATTCCTGATATATATCTCGCACCCGCCCGAGCCTGTATATCCTGTAATTGAGAAGATAACATCATCTATTCCGGCAAACTTCAGCACCTTGAAGGTGTAATATTCCATGTCGGTGACAGGCTCATCGGTCAGCTTCTGCATGGCTTTGAGCGCCATCGGACCCTGCACTGCCAGCTGGGCTGTTCCGTCCGAGGCATTGTTCAGTTCCCCGCCCGGTCCTGCGGTGATGCCGAAAGCGGCTGCATGCTTTACACACCATTCCCAGTCCTTCTCAATGTTGGCCGCATTGACCACAAGAAGATACTTCTCAGCGCTGAACCGGTAAACGAGAAAATCATCCACAATGCCTCCCCTGTCATTCGGAAAACAGGCGTACTGTACCTTGCCGTCAGTCAGGGCAGAAACATCATTTGAGGTGATATACTGAAGGAAATCAAGGGCGCGCGGACCATTGACCCAGAATTCACCCATATGCGAAACATCAAATACGCCAACCCCGGAACGTACCGTGAGATGCTCTTCCGTAATCCCCGTATATTCTACAGGCATATTGTAGCCTGCAAAAGGAATTATCCTGGCACCGAGTGCCTCATGATACTTTAGAAAAGGAGTATTTTTCATTTGATTAAACTTTTGATTAAGTGGCAAAAATAGGCATTTTCGGACGAAAAAAAGCTGCTATATATCATTTTTGACACCGGTTCTTCAGGTCGTTCAAATGCTGTACTGGTTTTATAATGACTATATTTGTAATCTCAAAACAGCGAAGAAATGGAATATAGAGTATTCAGGCCCGAATACCTGTTGAGCATCACGGGAGGTGATATGGAGACCATGAATGAGATTGCCGGGATATTCGGCAGCCAGGTGCCGGAATTCGTAAATGACATGAAGAGCCTGCTCGGTCAGGAGAAGTATTACGAACTGGGTCTGCTCGCTCATAAGGCCAAAGGATCGGTGACCGTTCTTGGCATGGATGAAACCGCCAAAATGCTCAAGGAGTTTGAATTGCTTGCAAAAGCCGGGGAGCAGAAGGAGAAATACAGCGGGTTTATATCCAGGTTTGAAGCTGATACAAGTATGGTCATGGCCGAGGTAGAAGACTACCTCTCCAAAAACAGGTAATTGTTTATGGTGGTGACCGACAGTACAGACGGTATTGAGATCCTGAGTTTCAGGACCGACCGTATCAATGCTCTCAACGTGGATGTGATAAGGCCCGTTATCCTGAAACTCTTTGAGACTCCGTATACCAAAGTTGTCATAGACATGGCAGGTGTCAACTATCTTGACAGCACAGGCTTTGCCATGTTCCTCCACCTTCTCAGGGTGGCACGGTCAAATTACTGCACCTACAGGCTTTGCTCACTTACCCCGGGGGTACTGGAGCTTTTCGAAATGCTCCGTTTGCACCATTCGCTGGATATTTACCCTGACCGGGAGACCTGCCTGGAAAGTTATCGTCAGAACTCGCCCTATTAGGCGTTTGTAATCACCAGTTCGCCTGACTGCACATCTATCTTTACTTTTCTGCTTTTATCAATGGAGCCGGCAATGATCTTTTTGGAGAGCTCATTGACTATTTCCTTTTGAATCAGCCGTTTCACGGGCCGTGCCCCGAATAGCGGATCAAAGCCCCTCTCTGCCAGCCAGGCCACTGCCTTCTCCGTAAGCTCACTGCTTATACCCTTCTCCTCAAGCATCTGTGCAACGCGGCTGAACTGCATCATTACCACCTCCCTTATCTGCATAAGGGTCAGTGGCCTGAACATCACTATCTCATCAACCCTGTTGACAAACTCTGGTCTGAGGGTTGTGCGAAGCATCTGTACCAGATCGGCCCTGAGCTCCTCAGCCTTCTCCTCTGTCATTTCACCGCTGCTCTCTTCAATGCTCTCACGGATAAGCGATGAGCCAAGGTTGGATGTCATGATAATAATCGTGTTACGGAAGTTTACAGTCCTTCCCTTATTGTCTGTCAGCCTGCCGTCGTCAAGCACCTGGAGCAGTATGTTGAACACATCAGGGTGGGCCTTTTCGATCTCATCAAGCAGCACCACCGAATATGGCTTGTGCCTTATGGCTTCCGTGAGCTGGCCACCCTCGTCGTAACCAATGTATCCCGGAGGTGCCCCTATAAGCCTTGATACGCTGTGGCGCTCCTGGTATTCGGTCATGTCAATGCGCGTCATCAGGTTCTCATTGTTGAACAGATATTCAGCCAGGGCCCTAGCCAGTTCGGTCTTGCCGACACCAGTGGTACCGAGAAATATGAATGAGCCCACCGGCCTCTTCTCATCCTGCAGTCCGGCTCTTGAACGGCGCACAGCATCCGAGACTGCCCTTATGGCCTCATCCTGGCCAACAACCCTGCGGTGAAGTTCCTCCTCCAGTCTCAGTAGCTTCTCCTTCTCACTCTCAAGCATCCGCGAAACGGGTATGCCTGTCCACCTTGACACGATCTCGGCAATATCATCTGACCGCACATCGTCACGTACCATTGAGCCGGCATTCCGCTTTTCAGCTATCTCCGCATTCAGTTCCTCAATCTCCTTTTCATTGTCAGTGAGTTTGCCATAGCGTATCTCGGCAACCCTTCCGTAGTCACCTGCCCTTTCAGCTCTCTCAGCCTCGAACCTGAGCTCCTCTCCTTCCTGTTTCTTTTTCTGCAGGTTTTCCACCAGGTCCTTTTCAGCGCGCCAGCGTGCCTTGAGCTCATCGCGCCCTGCAGCCAGATCAGCAATCTCTTTTGACAGCTCCTTCTCCTTGACTGTGTCGCCATCACGCTTCACTGCCTCCCGTTCTATCTCAAGCTGCCTGATCTGCCTGTCTGCCGTATCAATCTCCTCAGGCACCGAGTTCATCTCGAGCCTCAGCCTTGCTGCCGCCTCATCAATGAGGTCAATGGCCTTGTCCGGCAGAAACCTGTCTGTGATGTAACGATATGAGAGGTCCACGGCAGAGATGATAGCCTCATCCCTGATGATCACCTTATGGTGCGTTTCATACCTCTCCCTGAGCCCCCTGAGGATGGAGATGGCATCTGCCCTGTCAGGCTCATCTATCATCACTGTCTGGAATCTCCTTTCGAGGGCTTTGTCTGTTTCAAAATACTTCTGGTATTCATTCAGCGTTGTTGCGCCTATGGCGCGAAGCTCTCCCCTGGCAAGCGCCGGTTTGAGGATGTTGGCTGCGTCCATTGCACCCTCGCCCTTGCCCGCACCGACGAGAGTATGTATCTCATCAATGAACAGGATTACGTCACCGTCAGATGCAATAACCTCATTTACAACTGACTTGAGCCTTTCTTCAAATTCACCCTTGTACTTTGCACCCGCGATGAGCGCTCCCATATCAAGCGAAAATATCCGCTTCCTGACAAGGTCCTCAGGGATGTCTCCGCGCACAATCCTTTGCGCAATACCCTCCGCGATGGCTGTCTTGCCCACGCCAGGCTCACCTACAAGGATGGGGTTGTTTTTGGTCCTGCGTGACAGTATCTGCAGCACCCTCCTTATCTCCTCGTCACGGCCAATGACAGGGTCCAGCTTCCCGGCCCTGGCACGCTCATTCAGGTCTATGGCATACCTGTTCAATGAATCATATGTCTCCTCTGATGTCTGGCTGTTCACCTTCGCGCCCTTGCGCAGATCAGCTATAGCCTTCAAGAGACCTGAAGTAACCATGCCGTTATCCTTCATGAGTTGCGAGATGCTGTCAGCAGATTCGGAGAGTGCCAGCAGCAGGTGCTCAACAGATACAAACCTGTCCTGCATCTTTGCGGCATGATCCGCAGCACGCCTGAATACCCCGGCGACATTCTGAGAAAAATATGGTTCGCCCCCGCTTACCCTGGGGTAGCCGTCAATGATGGCATCAAGAGCCTTGCCGAAACCTGCCGGATTTCCACCGGTTTTGGACATGATATATGAGACAATGCTCTCAGCCTCAGTCAATATTCCTTTAAGCAGATGGCCACACTCAATGGCCTGCTGACCCTTGCCCGAGGCAATGGTCACAGCCTTCTGTACAGACTCCTGTGCTTTTATTGTAAAATTTTCGAAGTTCATAGTTTTACTCTTTTTACCTGCACTGTTCAATTTATTTGCCAATTGCCTGCAAGTGCTCAATTCATGCCATTATGACAGACAAGAGATAATATAGAAGGTGCCATGCCGTTATATAATCACGATTCAGGAGACCAAATGCCGTTATTGAAACCTCTCAGGGATGAATGAGAAAATACTTAATACCCTGATGCATCTCTTTGCCATCATTGCCCCGGCACAGGGTAATGAGAGCGACAGGCGGGGAGTGGTAGAGGCATTTCTCACACCCCAGCTCAACCAGGAGGGGGTAAAAGCATACCTGAAAATCTTTGATGCATACTATGCCGAGGCCCAGAAGAGACTGAAGAAGGGCAAGGAAGTCCGCCGAAACTCATCGATATCAGTAAGGATTATCAAGATCTGCTATGAGATCGGCACACAGCTGACCCTCAATCAGAAGATCATCGTGCTGGTACAGTTACTCGAATACTGCCGGTCTGACAATAAGGAGGTAAGCAACACCGAACTCGAATTCATTATTACTGCTGCAGAAGGCTTCAATATCGATCCGGAGGATTACCTGCTGATCCGGCAATTCGTTCTGTCAACAAGGGATGAGGTTCCTGAATCATCTCAGATATTGATTATTGACAGTGACAGGGTCAACCGATATGAGAAGACCCACCACATTGTCAACGACTCATTCAGGGGCCAGGTCAGGGTACTGAACCTGCCGCAGGCTGACATGCTCTTCATCAGGGCATTCGGCACCGGGGAACTGCTCCTGAGCGGCCAGCTGAGACATGAAGACAGGGTCTACCTCTTTGAGAGGGGCGCCTCTCTTAAGTTCATGAGCAGCAAACCTATCTATTACTCAGAGGTCATAAGGCAATTCCTCGACGAAAGCGCCCTGGCTTCACGGGTGGTCTACGAGGTAAATGATATCGAATACAAGTTCAAGGGCGGACAGGTAGGTCTGCACCGCATGAGCTTCGCGGAAGAGTCAGGAAGGCTTATCGGGATCATGGGATCATCCGGGGCTGGCAAATCAACCCTCCTGAACGTCCTTAACGGCATCAACAGACCTGACTCGGGCGAAGTGCTTATCAACGGCATCAACATACACGATGAACCGGACAAGATCAAGGGACTGATAGGGTTTGTGTCACAGGATGACCTCCTGATTGAAGAGCTGACTGTATTTGAGAACCTGTTCTACAATGCAAAGCTCTGTTTCGACAACCTTGATGATGAGGCTATCACCAGCAAGGTGGATGATGTACTGCACAGCCTTGGCCTGTTTGAGATTAAGGATATGAAGGTGGGAACCCCGCTCAATAAGAAAATTTCAGGTGGTCAGCGCAAACGGCTCAATATTTCACTTGAGCTGATCAGGGAACCTGCAATAATGTTCCTTGATGAACCCACATCAGGTCTCTCTTCACTCGACTCAGAAAATATTCTTGACCTTCTCAATGATCTGAAACTCAAGGGCAAACTGATATTCGTCGTCATCCACCAACCCTCTTCAGACATCTTCAAGATGTTTGACAGGCTCATCTTCCTCGATTCTGGCGGATACATGATCTATTATGGCATCCCGGTAAGGGCCATTGACTACTTCAAGGACAAGGTACAGCTTCCGCGATACAATGACAGTGAGTGTCATGCATGCGGGAATGTTAACCCGGAACAGATCTTCAGTATCGTGGAGTCAAAGGTGCTTGACGAATTCGGGAGGCCGACGATGACGAGAAAGGTATCCCCGGCCGAATGGAGCGCCTATTTCAATTCCCGTCGTGAAGAGCTACCACCGCATCCGGTGGCCGGCAACGGCATACCTGAGATAACGCTGCGCACACCGGGCAGGCTTAAGCAGATGGCGGTATTTGTCAAACGTGACATACTCGCCAAACTCTCTGACTCGCAATACCTCATTATTACCCTTCTCGAAGCGCCGGTACTGGCCCTGTTCCTGGCATTCATTATAAGGTATTTTGATGAAAGCGTAAGCCAGCCCGTCTACACCCTGCTTCAGAATGACAACCTCCCGGTTTATATCTTCATGGCAGTGATAGTGGCAATATTCATGGGCCTGACAGTCAGCGCGGAGGAGATCATCAAGGACAGGAAAATCCTCAAGCGGGAAGCTTTCCTTAATCTCAGCTGGAACAGCTACCTGCTCTCAAAAATATGTGTTCAGTTCCTGATCTCTGCAATCCAGGCCGCATCATTCGTTGCCGTTGGAAATACAGTATTCGGAATACGCGGTATGTGGTTCGAATATTGGCTGGTGCTCTTCTCATGCTGGGCAACGTCCAACATGATGGGACTGCTGATCTCTGACAGTTTCAAGACGGTAGTTACGATTTACATCCTGATTCCGTTCCTCGTTATACCTCAGATCATACTGAGCGGAATAATTGTGAAGTATGACAAGCTTAATCCCACTATCTCGTCACCTGTCTCGATACCGCTTTACGGTGAGGTCTTTGCAGCCAGGTGGGGTTATGAGGCGCTGGCCGTGGACCAGTTTATAAACAACAGGTTTGAAAAGCAGTTCTACGGTTATGACAAGGTCATCAGCACTGCCAAGTTCAGGAAAGACATCTGGTATAATGAGATGAAAAGCATCCTCTCAAGGCTGGAGAGCAACCTTGAGAGAGAGAGGCTTGATAAATCATCAGTAAATGACATGATGCTCATCAGGAACGAGATCGAAGAGGAGCTCGGTTTTACTGCAGCCGTAACGTTTGACCCGGGCATCATAAATCCGGATTCCATCACCGCTGAGGCACTCGCTGCGGCACGCGATTACATAGAGAGAGTCAGGCGCTATTATATTGAAGTGTCGCGGAACGCTGTCGAAGCGCGTGACAAGGTTATCATTGCCTTTGAGCAGGCTGACAGGGAAGCATTTATCCGGATGAAGAAACAGCACACCAATGAATCTCTCGAGGAGTTTGTAAGGAACGACAATGAAAAGGACAAGATAAAGCGATACCGTGACAGGCTCTACCAGAACTATGACCAGATATTCTTTGATCCGACGCACCCGTTGGTAAAGGCGCACTTCTATGCGCCGCAGAAACAGGTGTTCGGGCTCTTTTTTGGCACGCTGGCAGTCAATACGGCAGTCATCTGGTTTATGACCATCTGTCTTTACATCCTGCTCTACTTCAGGGTTCTGCATCACATCCTTGATTCTTCGGAAAAGTTCATCAGGGTGATGCGCACGAAGCGCGAAAGAGGCTAAAGTTTATAAAAGCGATGCGTACGAAGCGCAAATGAGGCTGAAGTTTATAAGAACGATGCGCACGAAGCCCGAATGAAGCTGAAGATTATAAGAGTGATGCGCACGAAGCGCAAATGAGGCTGAAGGAGATAATATATAAGGGGCATCTGTCTGATGACAGATACCCCCCCCTTTCAATATCGTAACCGATCTGATTCTGTGCCGAAGCCGGGTTACTCGACTATCTCAATCATCTTGAAAGGCACCTTGATGATGGAATCATAGTCCTCACCTGCCTCCAGCATATCCTCATCGTCTTCCTCGTAGAACCAGTTGATTACCACGTCATGTTTTGACCTGTGAATGGCTTCCAGGCGCTTGAAGACGTCAAGTATGCATTTTGAGGAGCTGGTATTGAAATATTCAAGGCGGATGTTGACAACCGTTTTGTCAAGCGGAGTCTGCATGTACTGGTCAAGCCATTCATTCAGTGGCTTGTAGAATTCCACCGAGTTCTCCGGTATCGACCTCCCCTTAATTTCAAATACACCATCCCTTGTATCAAACTTTATCGACGGTGTCTTCGGTGTTCCTTCAATAATGATCGGTTCCATAACTATCTTTTTTTTGTTAATTTTTCTATACCTGTGCCACCACTGCAGTGAGCCGGAACGCAGTATTCAGACTATCGTATTGCCTGAACCTGAAATCAATGCGATGGCCTGTCTTCCTGGCTATATCAAGTAACCCCAGTCCGCCAAGCCCCTTCTCCGTTATCTCCTGATTATTAAGGACATCCTTATACTGTTCCTTAATCTCTTCAGGAGTAGAACGGTTTATCCTGGTCAGTTTCTCCTCAAGCTCCTTAACTCTCACAATGGCTACAAAATTGCATGTTGTGATGCGATAACCCCTTTCGGTTTTTTCCATCACCACCAACCCAAACCTGTCAGGCCTGGCAGCATGGTAACCTCTCGGCACCCTGTCTGAATGGTGATAGAGGTTCTGAAGGCTCTCCACCAGCACATTGTAAACCTTCTTTCTCAGCCTGGGGGCTTCACGCGTCGCAAACAACTTTGCCTCCACAAGGTCCAATGCCTTCGTTATTGTGTCCGACTCAACATTTCCCTTGTAATAAAGGACTGCTCCTCTGATGTCAAGGTCGCTCACAAGATTTTCAAGGTCAAAGCTCATCGGGCCTCTGTGCAAGTATACAAAGCTAGAACGAGTAACAAAAATATATTATTGTTGACAAAAGCCAACATACCCTCTTATTATTTTGGAAATGACAACCTTTTTTTGAATCTGAATGCACCGGTTAGTAACAAAACCTGTTTCAGGCACCGGAAACATTTTTATGTTTTCTGGTTCCTCCGTAGAGCTCATAGCCCTGGAAACGGCATTCAATATCACCGTTGAGAAGGTCGAACTTGCGAAAAGGTTTAAGCGCTACCTTCCTGAGCGAATCCATGTCACCCGACAGGATCCAGGCAGTGTAACCCTCATAACGGTGCTTCAGCACTGAACCGATCCTGCCATAGAACTCATCCATATCAGGTGTTCCCAGGCGCCTGCCATATGGCGGGTTGATAATCAGCATTCCGTTTTCAGCCGGAGGAGGTGATTCAAAGAAATCACGTCCGGATATCTCAACGGTATCCTCCAGGCCTGCTGCCCTGACGTTTGCTCTGGCAATGGCACAGGCTTCAGCAGATATGTCACTGCCGAATATCGCGGCTGGTGATTTTCTTTCCCGCTTTTCGGCATCGAACCTGACTGACCTGAAGAGTGCAGCATCATAATCCTTCCATCTCATGAATCCGAAATTTTTCCTCATTCTCCCGGGAGCAATATTGCATGAGATGAGCCCGGCTTCCGTCACTATGGTACCTGATCCGCACATGCCATCAGTCAGTGGTGTTCCGGGCTTCCAGCCCGAAAGGGCTATCAGCCCCGCGGCAAGCACCTCGCTCAGAGGAGCCTCCGACATTCTCCGGCGGTAACCTCTCCTGTAAAGAGGCACCACCGTTGAGTCAATTGATATGGTTACCCTGTTGTTGCTGATGTGAACGTTCACCAGCAGGTCGGGATCCTTCGCATCCACCGACGGCCTTCTGAGTGTCAGCCTGCGGAAGAAATCGGCAATGGCATCCTTCACCAGCAGGGCTGCATAGCCCGAATGGGGAAAATGGGGAGAATTGACAACTGCCGTCACCGCAATTGTTTTACCGGGGTCAAGATAACGGTCCCACTCGATGGCAACCGCCCCATTGTACAGGTCTTTCTGACCGGAAATGGCGAATGATGATACAGGCATAAGCACTGACAGCGCAAGACGACTGCAGTAGTTGACAGTGTACAGCAGCAGTTTTGACCCTTCAAAGGCAACTGCCCTGTTGAGGACAGCAATACCGGAAGCGCCAAGGCCCTTCAGCTCCTCAGCCAAAACCTGTTCAAGACCATAGTGAGTTTTTGCAAGAAGCTTCATTACTGTGGCTTACGATATCCGAGAAGCGTCTCGTAGAGCTGAGAATCATTCAGCACTTCAAGTGCCTTACTGATTGCCTGGTCATTCTCATTGATAACCATGAAATACTCATTCATATCCCAGATGTCACGGGCTATGAGAGCCTTCATCACTGATTTTATCTCGGGGGCAGATATATTATACTGCGTCTGGTCAAACCTGACACCGTTCTTCTCCCCTGCCGCCTTCAGCCCTTCAATGGCTGCAGCGTCAATTTCATACTCTCTGCTGAATAGATCAAAACTCCTGTACCGCCGGGCAATATCTGACCGGTTACGGTCAGTGTAGGAAAGCATGTAATTCGTGAGAGTGGAAGTCCTGATAAGGTCACGGTAATAATCAGAATAATAAGTAGTATCAACAGGTATAAAGATATCCGGACTGATGCCTCCTCCTCCATAGACCACCCGTTTGTTCCTGATGGTTAAAGCCTTGAGTGAGTCTGGCAGGTTAAGGCTGTCAGGGTGTATAAGCTCTCCGTTGAAATATCTGCTGTAGAATGTCTGGAAATACTTGTCAAAACCCTCGTCATATGGAGTCTGGATGGAGCGGCCCGATGGGGTGTAGTATCTTGCAACGGTGAGCCTGACCTCTGAACCATCAGGAAGCGGAAACCTGTTCTGCACCAGGCCTTTGCCGAAACTGCGGCGCCCGATGATCACACCCCTGTCCCAGTCCTGCACCGCTCCTGCCAGAATCTCACTGGCTGAGGCGGAGCCCTCGTCAAGCAGTATGGCAACACGGGCCCTTGTAAGCTCTCCTGAAGGCATGCTACGGTATTCCTGCCTCGATGTATGCAATCCCTCGAGATATACAATCAGTTCCTCGTCCTTAAGAAGCTCATCGGCTATCTGAACCGCAGGGATCATATAACCTCCCGAGTTGCCCCTGAGATCTATCACCAGATGCTCCATTTTTCTCATTTTCAGCTTCTCAACTGCCTGCGAAAACTCAACGGCGGTCTGCTCTGAAAAACGGCTGAGCTTGATGTATCCCACATTATTTGTTACCATATATGCCGCATCAAGGCTGTTTACCGGTATCTTGTCACGGGTGATCGTAAAATCGAGCAGTTCCTTCTCTCCTTTCCTGAAGATCAGTACATCAACCTTCGTTCCCTTCGGCCCTCTGAGTCTCTTCTGTACCCCGGTGGTGGAGATACCCATGCCGGCAACCTTTTCACCGGCAATGAATATTATCCTGTCGCCGGCTATAATGCCAACCTTTTCCGACGGTCCTCCCGGAATGGGTGAGATAATTATAATCGTATCATTTAGCAGGTTGAACTGAATCCCGATCCCTTCGAAATTGCCCTGGAGCGGCTCATTCTCTTCCTGCACATCCTTTGCAGGTATATATACCGAATGAGGGTCAAGGTTACGAAGCGTGTTTATTATCATCTGCTCGGTCAGGGCTGAAATGTTGACACTGTCAACATAAATTGTCTCCAGCAGGGCAAGGGTTTTCCCCAGCTTGAATGTCTCCCGGGTTAGCCCCTGTGACCTGAGAGCAGTGCCCTGAAGCAGCAGGGCAGCAACAATTGTCAGAATAAGTCTCTTTGTCATTTCCGTTTTTTTCTCTTGACTTCACTTCAATTTCCATTCCAGGACTTCGGCGACGCAACAGAGGAGTAAATGCCATCCGACAGGCCAGGGATCAGGATTCTTTTCTGCACCCGTGATTTATTAAGGTGGTTATCAAAGAGTCAAAGATAATTAATCTGTTGTTACCAGGTTATCAGCCGATCTCATATGTATTACCTTCCCGTGCAGCTTCGGTAGCAGGAAAGATATTTCGCGCTTCATCCTCCAGCATTGTCGTTGACCGGTAACGGGAAGAAAAGTGGCCGAGCAACAGTCTGCCTGCTCCCGCTTCCAGTGCTACCCTGGCAGCATGGCTGGCCGTAGAGTGGAGGGTTTTGACCGCCAGTGCATCATTGTCGGCTCCGAAGGTGGCTTCATGGTAAAGAAGATCAACACCCTTCACGTATGACGGCAGTTTCTTAAACCAGCCGGTATCACTGCAGAAGGCATATGAGGCTGGTCGGCGGGGCTCCATGGTGACCTCGGTGCAAGGTATGATTTCGCCATTCTCACGGATTATATCACCACCCCTTCTCGCGGTGGCGATCTCTTCAATTGAAAGCCCGTATTCTGTGATCTTCTCCTTTATCATATTGCGGTCAGGCATCTTCTCCCTGAAAAGGTACCCATATGTCGGTATGCGGTGTTTCAGCGGAAAAGAGAATACCTCCACCCGCTTATCGTCAAGAACCTGCTTCAGGCTTCGCCCCGAGACCGTGTGAACGGCAAGGTCAAATCCGAGATTGATGTCAAAATCGGCCAGATGCCTGGTTATCAACTCCTCTGCCGGAGCAGGGGCATAAAGGTTAAGCGGCGTCTTCCTCCCCATAAGGTTATAGGTGGAAAGCAGGGGATAAACCCCGAAGAAGTGATCACCGTGAAGATGACTGATAAAAATATGGTTGATCCGTCCGAAACGGATTCTGTAGCGTCGCATCTGCATCTGCGTGCCCTCGCCACAGTCAATTAAAAACAACCGCTCATGCACATTGAGCACATGAGCGGTCGGATATCGGTCTGAGGTGGGCAGAGCAGAGCTTGTACCCAGTATGGTCAGCCTGAATGCCATGCAGCTGCCTCTTCTCAGGAGATGAGTTTCTCTGCCTCTTCTGTATCAGCGGTTATGGAGAGAACTGTATCAAGCTGCGAGATGGTTATCAGCCTCTCCACAGCCTCGTTCAGCCCACACAGCACAAAAGTACCGCCGGCGTTCTTGCAGAGCCTGTTTGCTACCAGTATGGCACTCAAACCCGACGAATCACAGTACTGGCACTTCTTAAGGTCAAGAATGATATTCTTCTCTCCCTTGCCTGAAATAAGTACCAGCTCCGACTTTAAAGAAGGTGCAATATGGGTATCAAGTTTTTCATTTTCAATGCTTATAACAGTGCACTGCTGCTTTTTGTCAATATTGAAATCCATAGCTGATTATTTTGGCAACTAAAAATAAGGTTATTTTTTCTTTTTACCTAGGCTTTTAGCTTCTTTTTCTTCCATCTCATCCTTGAGGGCCTGAAGCTCAGTTATGTCTCCGAGAGTCGTCTTCTCAAGGCTGGCCTTGATCTTGCGGGCTGCCTTCCTGGTGCTTTCAGCTTCGCTTCGCCTTGAGGCAGTTTCCGCACCCTTTCTTTCATCCTCAAAAACGCGGCTGTGAGAAACGATGATCTTCTTGGCTCCCTTGTTGAATTCAATCACCTTGAAGTTGAGCTTGTCTTCCACAGCAGCCTGGGTACCGTCTTCCTTCACAAGATGTTTAGGAGTTGCAAAACCTTCAACACCGTAAGGCAGCGCAATGATGGCGCCCTTGTCAAAGACCTCGATGACTGTTCCCTCATGAATGGAGTCAACTGTGAAGATATCTTCAAACACTTCCCACGGATTCTCCTCAAGCTGCTTGTGACCGAGGCTCAACCTCCTGTTCTCCTTGTCAATCTCAAGGACCACCACGTCAATCTCCGCGTCAATGGCGGTGAACTCGGCAGGATGCTTTATCTTCTTCGTCCATGAGAGGTCTGAAATATGAATCAGGCCGTCAACACCCTCTTCAATCTCTACAAATACACCGAAGTTGGTGAAGTTGCGAACACGAGCCTTGTGGCTTGAGTTGACACTGTATTTCTGTTCTATATTCTCCCATGGATCAGTCTTGAGTTGCTTGATGCCGAGAGACATCTTGCGCTCCTCGCGGTCAAGGGTCAGGATGACAGCCTCAACCTCGTCGCCTGCCTTCATGAACTCCTGTGCACTGCGCAGGTGCTGTGACCATGACATCTCAGACACGTGGATAAGCCCTTCAACACCAGGGGCTATCTCTACAAACGCACCGTAATCAGCCATGACAACAACCTTACCCTTGACCTTGTCTCCAACCTGAAGGCTTTCGCTGAGCGAATCCCACGGATGCGGGGCAAGCTGCTTGAGACCCAGGGCGATCCTCTTCTTTTCATCGTCGAAGTCGAGGATAACAACATTGAGTTTCTGATCAAGCTGAACGATCTCCTCGGGATGGTTGACCCTGCCCCATGAGAGATCGGTAATATGGATAAGTCCGTCAACACCGCCGAGGTCAATGAATACACCATATGAGGTGATGTTCTTGACAGTACCCTCGAGCACCTGGCCCTTCTCAAGCCTGGAAATGATCTCCTTCTTCTGCTGCTCAAGCTCGGCTTCAATGAGAGCCTTGTGTGACACAACCACGTTCTTGAACTCCTGGTTGATCTTCACAACACGGAATTCCATGGTCTTGCCAACATATACGTCATAATCACGGATCGGCTTGACATCAATCTGTGATCCGGGAAGGAACGACTCTATACCGAAGACATCGACAATCATGCCACCCTTCGTGCGGCACTTGATGTAACCGGTGATGATCTCGTTGTTCTCAAGGGCAGTATTGACACGGTCCCATGAGTTGTAAGCCCTGGCTTTCTTGTGTGAAAGCACCAGCTGACCCCTCTTGTCTTCCTGGCTCTCAACATAGACCTCCACCTTGTCACCTACCTTGAGGTCCGGATTGTAGCGGAATTCGTTAAGGCTCACCACGCCCTCTGACTTCTGCCCGATGTTGATAACCACTTCACGGTTATTCATCGAAATGACTGTACCTTCAACAACCTCATCAACTGCTACTGTTGAAAGGGTCTCTTCATAAATCTTCTCCTGCTCGGCACGGTTCGCATTCAACGAAAATCCGTCACGCTCATAGGCCTCCCAGTCAAAATCTTCAGGCGGTACGGCTGCTGCTGACGCAGCTGCTGCAGGTGCTTCATCCTTCTCCTTTTTTTCTTTCTTTTCCTTCAGAATCGGCTCTTCGTCAGCAACCATCTCACCTGCTGACTCAATCACAACTTCTTCTGATTTTACTGCTTCAGCAACGGTCTCATTCACCTTAACCTCTTCGTTTGAAATGGTGTTGGCGTTTTCGCTATTTTCACTCATCTTTAATAAATTAATTGAAAATTAATAAGTTAGACATTATATTGTTTAAAAACAGGTTGCAAATATAATTATTTTTTTAATCTGACGTTGAACAAATAACAGATTTTCAGGATATAAGATTTAAAAAACAGTGAAGCGCTGCGGTCACTGTTTAGATTGGCTCTTTTTTCTATTTTTGTCATCTGTATAACGTAAATATTTGCTGATGAAAGGCATTATCCTTGCCGGCGGGTCCGGCACCAGGCTTCACCCGATTACCGAAGCCATTTCCAAACAGCTGCTTCCGGTCTATGACAAGCCCATGATCTACTACCCGTTGTCAGCGCTTATGCTTGCTGGTATACGTGAAGTATTGATCATCTCCACTCCGCGCGACCTGCCAAGCTTCAAGGCATTGCTGGGTGACGGATCGAGGCTGGGTATGAACTTTACCTACCGCGAGCAGCCTTCGCCTGACGGGCTGGCACAGGCATTCATCATCGGTGAGGACTTTATCGGTGATGATAATGTTTGCATGATCCTGGGCGACAACATCTTTTACGGCCAGGGCTTTGTACGCATCCTCAAACAGGCTGCAATGCTGAAAGAGGGCGCCATAGTCTTCGGGTATGCTGTCAATGACCCGGAGCGATACGGTGTGGTGGAATTTGATTCTGAACTGAAGGTTTTAAGCATCGAGGAAAAACCGTTGAAGCCCAAATCGAACTATGCTGTAACAGGCCTTTATTTCTATGATAATACTGTTGCCGGCAAGGCGCGCAGTCTTAAACCCTCACCCCGTGGAGAGCTGGAGATAACTGATCTGAACAGGCTCTACCTGCAGGAAGGAAAACTGGAAGTAAAACTTTTCGGTCGCGGAATGGCCTGGCTTGATACAGGAACATTTGACAGCCTCCTCCAGGCATCCAACTTCATTGCAACATTACAGCAAAGGCAGGGACTCAGCGCTTCCTGCATCGAGGAAATCGCCTACAATAACGGATTTATAACCCGTGAGAAACTGATCGATCTGGCCAAACCGCTGGCCAAAAGCCAGTACGGACAGTATCTTCTGAAAGTGGCAAACGAAAATATCTGAAAATGCAGGTACACAAAACTGAATTCCCGGGGCTTCTTATAATTGAACCGGATGTTTTTTATGACTCCCGAGGTTATTTCTTTGAAAGCTATAACAAGCAGAAATACTTAAATAACGAAATAGTCTACGAACCTGTTCAGGATAACGAATCAAGATCCAGCAGGGGTGTTATCCGGGGCCTCCACTACCAGGAGGAGCCGTTTGCACAGGCAAAGCTGATAAGGGTGATTGAGGGGCGCATCTATGACGTTGCACTGGATATCCGCAGGGGTTCCCCAACCTTCGGGAAGTGGTTCGGGCTGATAATTGACTCTGAGAAAAAACTGCAGTTCCTTATTCCCAAAGGATTTGCCCATGGTTTCTCAGTGCTCAGTGAAAAGGCAATAGTGCTTTACAAGTGTGACAACACCTATTCAGTTGCACATGAAAGGGGAATCAATGCCCTGGACCCTGCACTCGGAATCGACTGGATGCTCAGGGACGAAACTCCGGTCATAAGCCCCAAAGACCTCAAACAGCCTCTCTTCAAAGAGATTTCAACTAACTTCATCTTCAGATCATGACAACTATACTGGTGACCGGAGCATCCGGACAACTGGGCAGTGAGATCAGGGAACTGTCAACCCGTTACAGCGGCTATGAATTCATATTCACTGATATCGGCGAGCTTGATTTAACCGATGCCGGAGCGACGGCTGCATTCATCGCTTCAAATGCACCTTCATGGATCATAAACTGCGCAGCATATACAGCTGTTGACAGGGCTGAGGACGAGGAAAAGCTTGCGACCATCATTAACGCCGAAGCGGTCGGTAATCTGGTCAGCACCCTCGGGGGAACCGACTGCAGGCTGATTCACATCTCTACTGATTATGTCTTTGACGGCAACAGCCCGGTGCCATATACCGAGTATGACACACCTTCGCCGGCATCAGCTTACGGACGCAGTAAACTGGCCGGAGAAAAGATTGCCTTGTCCTGGCCCGGCACAATGGTCATCAGGACATCATGGCTATACTCCTCCTACGGAAATAATTTCGTAAAGACTATCCTCCGCAAGGCCGGATCATCACAGGATATCAGCGTGGTCTTTGACCAGGCGGGTTCACCAACCTATGCTGCCGATCTTGCAAATGCCATTATGGAAATTATCAGCGGCGTGATCCGTAATAAGCATAACTTCGTCCCGGGAATCTTCAACTATTCGAATGAGGGCGTCTGCAGCTGGTATGACCTTGCCATCGAGATCATCAGGGAGGCAGGGTCACACTGTTCCGTCATTCCCGTCAGGAGCTCAGCATGGCCTTCAAAGGTGAAAAGGCCGGCATACAGCGTGCTTGACAAGACAAGAATAAAGGAGTCTTTCAACATCACAATACCACATTGGCGTAAAAGCCTTAACAACTGTATCTCAAAAATAAACAGGATATGATCAACATAGAAGAAATCAGGAAGAAAGCATCGGCATGGCTCGGGGAAGAGTTTGACGAACCAACCCGCAGCGAGGTGAAACATATGATGGAGAACGACGAGAAAAGTCTTATCGACGCATTCTACCAGGACCTTGAGTTTGGCACCGGCGGCCTGCGCGGCATTATGGGCGCCGGCACCAACAGGATGAACCGCTACACCCTGGGGATGGCAACACAGGGACTCTCAAACTATCTGAAAAAACATGCAGCCAATCCGTCATCCATCAAGGTGGCAATAGCATATGACTGTCGGAATAACAGCAGCTATTTCGCCAAAGTGGCCGCTGACATCTTCACTGCCAATGGTTTTACCGCATACTTGTTTGAGTCTCTGAGGCCAACACCGGTGCTCTCCTACGCCATCAGACTGCACGGTTGTGACGCCGGCGTCATCATCACCGCCTCGCACAACCCTAAAGAATATAACGGTTATAAAGTTTCATGGAAGGATGGCGGCCAGGTGGTTTCTCCCCATGACAGGGGAATCATCAATGAGGTCCGGAACATCAGGTCAGTAAAGGAGATAGCCGCTGGCGGAGATCCTTCCCGGATTGTGATGCTTGGCGAAGAGACAGACAACAAGTATCTGGAAGAGGTGCTGAAACTGAGCCTCAATCCGGAAATAATCAGGCGAAATGCTGACATGGGAATTGTCTATACTCCACTTCACGGTACGGGATACAAAATGGTTCCGCAGATACTGAGAATGTATGGCTTCAATAATATCCATTCTGTTGAAGCCCAAAGTATTACCGATGGCAACTTCCCCACCCTGCGTTCTCCCAATCCGGAGGACCCTGAGGCACTGGCCATGGCCCTAAGCCTGGCGCGCGAGAAGAATGCCGACCTGGTGATGGCTACAGACCCTGATGCAGACCGCCTGGGAATAGCAGTAAGAAAACCTTCCGGTGAGTTCGTGCTGCTGAACGGGAACCAGACAGCAGCATTGCTGACCTGGTACATCGTCTCGCAAAAGAAACAGAAAGGTGAGCTGAAAGGCAATGAATACTTTGTCAATACTATAGTTACGTCTGACCTGCTTGACAGGATAGCTGAACAGAACGGCGTGAAGAATTACAATGTTCTCACCGGGTTCAAATATTTCGCAGCCCTCATACGTGACCTGGAAGGTAAAGAGAAATACATTGGCGGAGGTGAAGAGAGCTACGGCTACCTGCCGGGCGATTATGTCAGGGACAAGGACGCTGTTTCATCATGCGCCCTCGTCGCTGAGGTAGCGGCATGGGCTGCCGATCATGGCAAATCTATGTGGGAACTGCTGCTTGACATCTACATCGAGTACGGCCTCTTCAGGGAAAAACTGGTCAACGTGGTCAGGGAAGGGGCTGAGGGAGCTGCCGAGATAAAGAGCATGATGGAAGGATACCGCACCAATCCGCCGGCTTCAATTGCAGGAAGCAGGGTGATCAGGATAAATGATTACCTGTTGCAGGTTTCAACCGACCCCGCCACCGGCATTAAAACACCCCTTGACCTGGAAAAGTCAAATGTGATCCAGTTCTTCCTTGCCAACGGTACGAAGATATCCGTGCGTCCCTCCGGTACCGAACCAAAGATAAAGTTCTACTTCAGCACCAGCACCACGATGAAGGAGACCTCTCAGTTCCCGGGCCTCTGGCAGGAACTGGAAGATCATATTGATGCTGTCATTAAGGATATGAATCTGTAGCCTGCAGTTGGCAGTCTGTAATCTGAAGTCTGTGGTGGGAGTCGACAACTGTTAGCCAGTAGTCGGCACTCTGTGGCCGATAGTCAGCGGCCGACAGCTGTCAGTCATTAACTGGCTGATTTACTGCTGACTGGCATTGCCAGCTATTTCCAGTCTATTCCCCGATTATTTTCACCAGCACCCGCTTCCTCCGCATTCCGTCATACTCGCCGTAGAAGATCTGCTCCCACGGACCGAAGTCGAGTTTGCCGTTGGTTACTGCGACCACTACCTCACGCCCCATAACCTGGCGCTTCATGTGGGCATCAGCGTTGTCCTCAAAAGTGTTGTGCCGGTATTGAGAGTGAGGCTTCTCCGGCGCCAGCTTCTCCAGCCACTCCTCGAAGTCGTTATGCAGCCCGTGGTCAGCATCATTGATGAAAACACTTGCCGTTATATGCATGGCATTAACAAGTAGTAAGCCTTCCTTGATTCCGCTCTCTTCCAGGCACTTCTCAACCTGGCGGGTAATATTGACATAATCCCTGCGATGCAGTGTCTCGATCCAGAATTCCTTACGGTAAGATTTCATAATGGCGAAATTGATTCTTTTGTACAAATATATACAGAGAATTCTATTATTAATCTATTCCCTCACCTCTTTAGCAGTGCAGACTGTCCGGGCAGAAGATAAAGAGGCGACATTCCTTTGCAAAAGGAGATTCTTTTTTCAATCTTTTCTGAATTACAGAAGGCAAAGGGCTTCTATTCCCTTGCCCGCTACAAATGTTTGGGATGCGCCACACCCACCCACCATGCCGGGAAAATTGCGTATCCGGGAAAAACTGAAATTATTCCGATGAGCCCGATGGCTGCTGTTGCCGGTTTCCTACCTGAAGAAACTGTCCGGGAAATTGACCAGGTACACCTTGTCCGTCGCCCTGGTCAGGGCTGTATAGAACCATCTCAGGTAATCAATTGTCGGCTCCTGCCGGTTAAACATCCCCTGATCAATGAAAACCCTCTCCCACTGGCCGCCCTGCGACTTGTGACAGGTCACCGCATACGCAAACTTGATCTGAAGTGCATTGTAGTAGGGGTCGTTCCTCACCGCCTCATACTGCTTCCTTTTCGATTTTATGCCCGGATGGTCTGCCAGTACAGCAAAATAGAGTTCGCGCGACTTCTCCGCAGATAGTGACGGGGTGCGCATCATAAGGGTGTCAAGCATCACCTTCGCATCAATCTCCAGTTCAGCATCCCGGAACCATAGGGTCATCTCAGCAAACCGCATCCCGTACACCTCCTCGTATCTCCTTATCCTCTTCACTTCGGCGATATCGCCGTTGGCGATGAAAGAGGTACTCTCCTCCTCATTGAGCCAATAGTAGTTATTTTTCACCACCATGACAAGGTCACCGGAGCTTATCTCCTCCTCGCGGAAGAAGACCATGTTACGGATGCCCTGGTTATACCTGTTGGCCAGGTTGTTGGAATTGACAACCACTATTACACCGTCAGTGCCACAGCGGTCATATGCCTCTGTCAGCGTATCAATGAGCTCGGCTCCTCCTAGGCGAACGATGTCACTGTATCCATGAAGAACAAGCTCCGGCACTGACAGGTCGCCGTCACTTACCTGCTGCCGGACGGCTGTGGCATTCATCAGTATGCCGGACCCTTCACTCTGCCTGATCACCTGGCGAAGCTCAAACATCTGCAGGGCGAATCCGGTGCCCCGCAACACATTCTCATCCAGTGCCGGACTCACTATTGATCCTACCGGCGGCAACTGCGCAACATCACCCACCAGTATCAGCTTGCAGTCAGTTCCCGTATACACATACTCCAAAAGATCATCAAGCAACCGGCCACTTCCAAACATCGAGCCTTCCGATGACTCCTCAGGGATCATCGAGGCTTCATCAACAATGAAATAGGTCTCCTTGTGAAAGTTACGGTCCAGGACAAATCTGCCAACCCCGTCAGTGGCCGACTTCTGCCTGTATATCTTCCGGTGAACGGTGTAGGCATCCATGCCCGTGTAGGAGGTCAGCACCTTTGCAGCCCTTCCGGTTGGAGCAAGAAGAACCGATTTCTGACGGAGAGTGTTCAGGGTGGCTACCAGCGAGGCGATGACGCTCGTCTTCCCGGTACCGGCATATCCGGTCATGAGGAAAATCACGTCATTGGTGTTGTCGGCAACGAATCCTGACAGCAGACGCATACAGTCAGACTGGTCTTGCGTGGGCAGGTAACCCAGATTTTTGGTGAGAAGATTGTATATGTTTTCCTTTCTCATTTTATTTCTACAAACCTGATAATCGTCTGCTCTTTTTCTTAAATTTGCACAAAGTTATCAACTATCGATCATATAAGTTATGAAAAAGGCTCTCAACATTGTACTCACCATTATCATTATCGTGCTGATCTATTTTCTTTATGAAAGTATTATGGAGCCTATCCGCTTCAAAAAAGAAAGGGAATTCAGGGAATCTGCAATAAAAGAGAAACTCATTGATATCAGGACTGCCCAGGAGGCCTTTAAATCAGTAAAGGGATATTACACGGGCAGCTTTGACACACTGATAACCTTCCTCAAAACTGATTCGCTTCCACTTGTGTTCAAGATAGGTTCGCTGACCGATGAAATGATTGCATCCGGTATAACTACCGAGAGAGAAGCTGTCAGGAAAGGTCTTATAAGCCGTGACACCAGCTATATCCCCGTACGTGATTCCGTATTCAAGGAAGGCTACCCGATAGATCAGCTCAGGTTTGTCCCCGGATTGGAGAACATTGAATTTCAGATGTCAGCCGGAAGAGTGATGACAGCCTCCATGGTGATGGTCAACGTGTTCGAGGCCTACGTTCTCAATGATGTCTTCCTCAGTGACCTCGACAGGCAACTGGTTGTCAACTACAATGATCAGAAAACGAGAGTCACGGGAGGATTTCCGGGCATGAAGGTGGGTGATGTTAAAGTGCCCAATAACAATGCCGGGAACTGGGAGGATTGATGACCAGGTCGCAGATATATCCCCTGGAGCTCATTGATGAGACCCTCGACATAAACGCGACAGACAATTACGACCTTACGCTTGAGCTTTCTGAAGAGGGTGTCTCTCTTGCCGTGCTTGACCTGCTTCGCGGCAAGTATGTCATGCTCAGGCATTATCCCCTCGAAGGGATGCCGGAAGGAACTGTCCGGACCTACAGTGAGATTCTTGATTCTGATGATTTCCTCAGGAGACGTTACAGGAAAATCCGCATTATCACTCCGTCGCTTATTTCCACAATGATTCCGGCGACGGTTTATGAGCCCGCTCTCCGTGATGATTATTTCCGCTTCAACTTCGGCGTAACCGCCGAAGAGGGGATAGTAACCAATGATGTTCCCTTTCCCGATGCTGTTGTGCTCTTTTCTCCGGGCAGGGAAATATCTGGTATTATCCCTTCGTACTGGCACGGCGTGACGCCCTGGCATCATACCAAGCCGCTGCTCGCCCACGTGTCGGCAGCATGCAGAAACACGGACGACTGTTATATACACCTCCACCTTGAAAAGAGTTTTGCCACGGTAATCATTGCAGAAAAACGGAATATCACCTTCTGCAACAGTTTTGCAATATCATCACCTCAGGATGTGGCCTATTTTCTCTTCGGCGTGCTTGACAGGAAGAGCATCCGGCATGATGAAACCATCTATGCCAGCGGATTGATTGAGCCCTACAGCGAAACGCACCTGGCGCTCCTGAACTTTTCGACCGGTATAAAGTTCGCCTCTCCCATCATCAGGCAGAGCTTCAGCTATGTCATGAACGAGGTGCGCATGCATCGGTGGCTGAACCTCTTTACTGCGGCCTCGTGCGAATAATTGGCGGCAAATACAGGGGGAGGCTGATTGAGCCACCATCAGGCTTCGTCGCCAGGCCCACCACTGACTTCGCCCGCGAAGGACTGATGAATATCCTGAATAACAGGTATGACTTCTCAGCTGTCTCCCTGCTCGACCTCTTCGGAGGAACCGGAGCAATAAGCTTTGAGTTTGCATCCCGGGGAACCTCTGATATTGATGTTGTGGAGACTGACCGGCGCAGCTGCGCATTCATCAGCAAAACCCTGCGTGACCTCGGTCCTGAACATGCAAGGGTTCACCGCATTGACGTGCGCGACTGGCTGAAGATCTGTCATAAACAGTTTGATATCATCTTTGCTGACCCACCCTACAATCTCAGGTGGCTCGCCAATATTCCTGACATGGTAATGGCTTCGGGAGCTGTGCATAACTCAACTCTTTTCATTCTCGAACATCCGAAATCGGCTGATTTTTCTAACCACGCCTTACGGACTGACCACCGTAAATACGGAAATGTAAACTTCAGCTTCTTCAAACTACCTGACTCATAATCTGCAATTTTACTATCCGGGCAAAAAGTTTGCCTGGCTGGCCTGCCCTGAAGCTCCATTCCATCTTGCTGAATCTCTTCATGCCCGCAAGGAGCTAATCACCTGCCAGTATGGCAATAGCACCTCCGCATACTTCTTCATGATACGGCTTCAGAACAAGAACAGTAAACCTGATATATCTCCGGTTGCTTCAAAGCATTTATTACATCTGATGAAGGTCCTCCAGCGGCACCATGCGACCGCGGCGGGTTGCTTCAAAGCATTTATTACATCCAATATCAGGTATTTCCGCTGCTGACAGGTCATTATTGTTGCGCCACAATATATTTTCAGGAAATATTTTGAGGAATAGAAAATTGGATTAATTTTGCATCGCTTTTGGTGTGGTAGTTCAGTTTGGTTAGAATACCGGCCTGTCACGCCGGGGGTCGCGGGTTCGAGTCCCGTCCGCACCGCCCCTACACCCTCAAAACCTCTTGATTATCAAGGGGTTTTGTCTTTTCTGCCACAAAATCCGCCACAAAATCCGCAAAATCTGCCACAAACTTTTTCTCTATTTCTATTGATAAAAATGTAGCAGATCGCAACATAAACCATCTTAATAACAAATTACGGATCTCTCATTACATGAGGCATATCATGATAATATTTGCCTTGAAGTAGTGAACCGTTTTTCTTTCTTTTCTCTCCACCCCATTGCTTGAACGTAAACATTACCTGCTGAGCTTCGCACTGATCCTTGATTCCAATAACCCAGGTTTCTTCCATTTTTCTGGCCATTGGTCCTGACTCACCACCAACAAATACCCAATCGATACCGCTTAAATCAATAACTCCCAAATCTTCTAATAATGGTTCAGCGCAAATAAATTTATGCTTAGCTTTTGTAACTCGTAAGTCATCTACCCTAAACTTACATTTGCTTTCTTCCACAGTTACTCCCATCCAGATGTTATCCGGCCAACAAATTTTATCTGAAATCTCAACAAGTCTCCTACTCCTTTTTGTTAATACAAGAAATGTATGCTGAGAGCATTTGTCCATAGTATCAAATACCTTATAAATGTATGAATCTGGGATTTCAGAGTGGAATAAATCTGACATTGAACAGGTAAAGATTCTCTGAGGCTTCTTCCAATGGGTTGGAGCATCTACAAGATCTTCATGAAGAGTTACTTTAAAACCGTTTAAATACCTTGGGTTATGCCATCTCTGAAATGTTGTTGTTGCTAATTTTTCTGCATAACAATGAAGACAACCAGAAGAAACTTTCGTACATCCTGTCGCAGGATTCCAAGGTTTCTCTGTCCATTCTGCTATTTTGGGTTGTATCATAAGAAGCTTGTGTTGATTAATATAGCATTAGACCGGTAATTTGAAGTAGAATGTTATCCAAAATAAAGCAATAAAACATGATATTATAGGCACTTGGTTTTTAAATTTTATAAAAAATTTTGAAAGCCATTTTTGGCCAAATTATTTTCATTTCCAGAATTTTTTTTCTTCATGATTTTGGTGTCGGATCAGGATCAATCAAGTATTTATTTTAAAATAAATTGCATGTAAGTCTCGGTTGAATTTCTTTCTGTAGCACCCTCATACTAATACCGGGGGGGGCACCCAGGGGGGAGTGGTACTGGGGGATACCTTTATTCTGATTATTATGTTGAAAAAGAACTACAAAGTACGACTCTATATTCTTTCTTTGAAGAAAAAGATTAAAGGGTGCCTGCTTAGGCTTGGGTGTCACTTCCTTTCGTCCTGGTATTTCATCGATAGCGATTGCATTTGTACAACAGGCAAAGTATTGAAGTTAGATAGAATCTATACTTATAAGGAAGGAGATAATGTTGAAATTGTAAGACTTACCAATGTCCTCACAGAAAGAAGATACCTGTACTGCAGTCTTTTTTTCTTTACCAGGAATAAGATAATCACCGTCCGTCATACAATGCTGAAAGATGCGCCTGTAATTTGGAGTCTTTCTGATAATGGAGAGTTTGATGAGATTATGTCCCTCAGGCTTTGGAATACGATAAACAAGGAAGAAGAACTTCTGGAATTTGATTTCTGATATATATCTTTCGTAACCATCTTAATTTTTAAATGTTATGGAAAAGGTTACGCTAACACGAAAAGAACTCTATGACTTGGTTTGGTCTGAGCCGCTATCAAGACTCGCAAAAAAGTATAAAATTTCTGATAACGGACTGAGGAAGGTCTGCAAGCGAATGAATATTCCAATACCTGCAATGGGACATTGGCAAAAAATCCAATATAATAAGAAGGTTACCATTGTCAAATTTCCAGAGAAGTATGACGGGAAGGATGAAATAGTACTTCACGAAAAAGGATCAGATGATACTGAAATAGATTCACCAATAGCTCAACAAAGAAGACTAACTCGATCTATTGAAGAAATGAAGGATTTGCAATTAATTGTTCTGGATAGAATGTCAACAAGACCAGATAGTCTTATCAGAAGCACGATGGACTATTATGATGCCGTCCGGAGATACTATAGAAGCCACCATGGAACCCACCCAGATAGAATCAATGTACTGAATATCGAAGTTACTGAAGAAAACAGACCACGTGCATTAAGAATCCTTGACACTATAATCAAGGTACTCAGGGCGAGAAAACATGACGTAATAGCAGATCATTTTACAACATATGCAAAAATTGGTGATGAGCATGTAAAATTCAGGATTAGAGAAAAGCAAAGAGTATCTGATATTAAAACCAGCTATGGAGGACGACAGATGGAATCTACAGGGGAATTTGTTTTTGTAATCGATATTGGATCTTACACCCGAAAGGAAGTTAAGGATGGCCATGAACCAATCGAAACAAAGATCTCAACAATAATCGCAATGCTTGAGTTGGAAGGAGAAAGAATGAGGATAGAAAGAATTGAGTCCGAAATTCGCAGGAGACAATGGGAAGAGCAACAGAGAATTGAACGAGAACTGAGAGATAAACAGGAGAAAGAGGCTAAAGCCTTCAAGAAACTTTTCTTGAAAGCCGTACGGCTTCATCAGGCAAACATAATTCGGAATTACATTCAAACTGTTGAAAAAGATGCGATGAAAAAAGGTAATATTACTGAAGAGTTTACTCAATGGTTAGCCTGGGCAGAACAGAAAGTGTCATGGTATGATCCTCTGATCAATGGTCCGGACCACCTGTTAAATGATCATCACAAAACACATCTCTTTAAAGAGTTTTTAAAGGAGTGGCAGTAATTCTTAGTATATCCCAACAATAAAAAATTTCTCTATGGAAATTATTATCCATTTATACAATGATACTGGAAAAAATTTGACTTTTTGGAGTAAATAATTACTATTATTGGAATAAATTTTCATTCAAACACTAACGTTAGTGGAAATAATTGTCTGTTTTTAGTCTCTTGGTGGAAATTATTATCTATTTTTGTATTTAAACAGGATTATAATGGAAAATATTTTACCAATACATCTTCAGGAGATAATTTTCAGTTCATCAGATCAAAAAATCTCAAAGCAGATATCAAAACTTGAGAAAAATGGGAAGATCAGGAAAATTGCTCAACGAATATATTCTTCGAACCTTATTGACCCACCGGAAGCAATAATCCGAAGAAATTTATTTATTGTGCTTGGCAGACTTTATCCGGGCGCAATTTTAAGTCATCGTTCAGCTTTTGAATTTGAACCAACCAATGAAGGCCATGTATTCTTAACATATTCATATACAAAAAAAGTAAATCTGGCCGGTATCATTCTAAGGTTTCTTGAGGGACATAAAGCCTTGCCGGGCGATAATCTAATCTCTGGCGGATTATATGCATCACAGAGAGCAAGAGCATTTTTGGAGAATCTGCAACCTTCAAAAAATGTTAGTGGAAGTCCTAAGTGTTTGGCTGTAACTACAATAGAAAACAAATTAGAACAGATTATCAGGGTAAATGGAGAGGAAGAACTAAATAATATACGGGATAGAGCCAAGGAGATTGCTCCTGAACTCAAAATGGAAAAGGAATTTGAAAAATTAAATAAAATAATCAGTGCTCTTTTAACTACACATACTCCAAAAATTTTATCATCTCCTATTGCTGTTGCCAGGGCATTTGGATTTCCTTATGATCCAGCCAGAATAAAACTATTTGAGGACCTCTTCAGAGCATTAAAGACAAGTGAATTCAAAAACAGACCGGATAAAAATACTACTGCAGAATCCTTCCGTAATTTTGCATTCTTTGAAAGCTATTTTTCCAATTATATTGAAGGAACTGTTTTTGAAATAGATGAGGCAAAGCACATTATAGATTCAAATAAACCATTACCGGCCAGAAATGAAGACAGCCACGATGTACTGGGAACTTACAGGATAGTTTCGAATAAGGATGAGATGTCAGTAATACCGGATAAAGCTGATGAACTGTTACAGATTATCATTTACCGGCATAAAATTTTACTGGAAGCCAGGCCTGAAAAGAATCCTGGTTTATTCAAGGATAGAAACAATTTTGCTGGCTCGACCTCATTTGTGGATTTTAATTTGGTACGGGGTACATTATTACAATCATTTGACTTACTAAAAGCACTTGATCATCCTTTTGCAAAGGCTGCATTCATTATGTTCGTGATGAGTGAAGTCCATCCATTCCTTGATGGGAATGGACGTATTGCAAGAATTATGATGAATGCAGAATTAGTAAAAGATGGGCAGTCAAAGATTATTATACCTACTGTTTATCGTGATGATTATTTAGGGACACTTAGAAAATTGACGAGACAAAGCGATCCCTTACCCTATATTTCAATGCTGCAACGAGCACATGAGTTTAGTGAATACATCTATGGAGACGATTATAATGTAATGTTGGATTATCTTAAACAATGTAATGCATTCATGGAACACACTGAAGCCAGATTAAAGATTATCAAAAGATAATGCTATCTATTGCAACATGACAGATTGAATAAATGAGAATCCAATCATTTTCTTTTTTGTCTGATTACCCATTTTATTGTTTTACGAAATATTCATGCAAATTCCTGCAAAATGGATTTATTGATACTTGCATGAAATAATTTTCAGGTTTGGATTGATATATGGTGATCGTTAGATGTCCCGAAAATGTTAAATACTCGGGACAAAAATATGAATTGATCAGGATTTTAAAATGCGTCATAAAGACTTATTAATGCTGAGTCTGCTTTGTACTAAAAATTCTACGAAGGTATCATTAAGCGATAATTTAGTGAAATATTTACTTTCCTCAAATCACCTTTAACAGCCTGATTTTCCGGACAGTATTAATAGAATGCCCAGTGATTCCTGCAATGCGCCTGATAGATAGGTTACTTTCGTCAAGAAGATCTGAGATATTCTGATATTTAGTCAGCAAAACTGACGGATTGGACTTTGCCCCATCAACCCGGCCATTGTACACCCCTTTTGTCTTTGCAAGCTGAATTCCCTCATATTGCCTAATTTTCCTCTGGTTGTTCTCCATCTCCGCTCCTATGCTCAGCATTTGCAGTAACATTTTCGCTACTGGATTCTCCTTGCAATTCTCCATGGTGAGCATATTAAACTGTTGGATATACAGTGCAATCCCTTTTTCATGAAGCAGTTCCACAAAGTTCAGTACATCGACCACTCTCCTGCCCAGGCGGGAAATTTCCGACACCATGATAACCTGAACTGGAGTTTTATCAATATAATCCATCAAGGATTTAAACTCAGTTCTGGATCCGGATTTAATGGTTCCGGAAATTTTCTCCTGGAAGGTTCTTCTGACATGCCATCCCTTTTCCTGGGCGGCAGTTTTGAGATTTATAAGCTGTCGTTCATAATCCTGAGACAGGCTGCTTACTCTTGAATAAATAATTGCTTCCATGTGTATCATTTTTAGCGTTACCCTATTATTAATACGTTCTGGCTGTTTTTATGGCGTTTTTGCTTTGAAATCTGTATCAAATTGAAGTATACTCTAAAGTTGATACAGACAATCCATACTTTACTCCAGTTTTTATCATTTGTATCATCTTTGGCACTTTTCAATTTATATCAGTTTACAACATAAGGATATAAGGTGCACCGTAAATATGGTTCAGGCACTTTTACGACATATGCAGCGACTGGTCTTCCATCTTCCACTTCAATAAGAAGTAAATACCGATCAGGAGTTTCATAATCAACACAAAAGTGTTCCTGGAAAAACTTGATTTTCTTTTTCATTTGACAAATATAAAAATAATGTCATAATTATATGGTAATATTTATGACATTTTTTTATAATTGTGTGGTAATAATTATGACAAATGATGAAAATTATTGAACTTTGATCAGTTTCAGAATCATTATTTATAAGCATTGAAATGAAATACGAGAGGAAGTCACCAATATCAGAGCAACATCAACAGATTCTGCTGGGTATTGGAACAAGAATACAAGAGTTAAGAAAAAAAACCGGACTGTCGGTTGAACGCTTCTGTGCAAAAAACGATATACCGAGAATTTCGTACACAAATCTTGAAGCTGGCCGTAACTTTCATATGACTACTCTTCTGAAAGTACTGGATGCATATCCAGACATAAAGTCCCTTAACGATTTCTTTAAAAGCATTTAAGTTATTAATGGTAGGTGTAATACGGATGAAAGAAATTTCCGAAATGCATGATTTTTTACTGAATGATGCTTATGCCGGTGCTACATTTTTAATGAATTATTATTGTGATTAAACACATATTTGCAAACTAATCAGGCAGGTATAAAGTAAGGCATATATTTTAATTTGATTAATTATCAATCAGTTGCTAATAAACAGATGTGGTATATACAAGTTTAAGTACCTATAAAATCAAATATAGTACATATAATAATGATCCTTCTGTAATACAATGTGCAGCAATAACTTTCAATATTTTCTTCATCCTATACCTAACAGGTTCCATTTCAACTTTAAAGCTATTGCATAAAATGATTTTTGAAAACTGAAGGATTTCTTACCTGATAATCTGTCCAGGGCATTCTGCATTCTACCGGTAATTTGTATGGTACGATTTCCTCTATATCTATGGTTAAATTTCATTATACAATTTTTGAGTTTTGAATCATCATAACCAGCAACACCGGCACTTGCCTTTAAATTCTTATAATATTTTTCATTACCAGTCTCAAGATATCGGTAGTAAATCTGTCTGATAATGTTTTCATCAATCAGGTTATTATCCTTATAATGATTGTTCTGAAATTCTGGATTTAACTTACCGATTTCAGCCATTTCCATGAAGATTTCATCCATAACGCTGGTTTCCAAGTACACTGGCCTATTATTCTTATAGCCTGTTTTAATCATTTTATCTTTAAATGTAATTTTGTTGTAGGTTGAAACCTGAAACAGCGTACCTAATTTTTTAGGGTCTAATAGAGTCTCTACGTTTATATCGAAAAGCTTTTTATTTCTTAACTTCCTGATGTAGTTCCATGTTAAACGGGATTCAATACGGAAGACTTCACTTCCATTAAAACCATTATTTGTAAAATAGTTAATTATATAATCTTCAGCATGTTCTGATTTATTATAGATGGCAATTTCGTTATCACTACCATCTATTACGAATGATGACCCATTGCTCATAACCGAAACACTTGTGTTTTTCCTAATTAGAAAGTAACGGTCATTGGCTCTGAGTTTATTATTTAAACAGTTATTAAAATAAAAAGCGAACTGTGTTACAAGGTCTTTATTTGTATCAATTGATATCTCCACGTACATTATATTGTTGTAAATAAGGCCAAGTTCGAATTTAAGTGCACAATAAACTTCATACCAGAATCCTGGGTGAAAAGAGTAGAAAATCTCCTTTGAAAAGTCAAATTGAAGTTCGTGTTTTAACACTTTTGTGGCTGTATGGAGTTTCCCTACCAATAACCCATTATAATAAACAATGAATGTATGGTAGAATGCACCGGGTCCGGGTTTTTTATCATGTATTAAACTGATATTCTTGAATACTTGTTCGGAAGGTATATTATCGGGATTTCGGATGTCCTGAAAAGTTGAACCAGACCAATGCCTGAAGGTTATGCTTAACCGGTCAAGATGTATAAGACACCTATAACTATTCTTCCCATACCTTATGTTTAAACCAGTATTCAAAACATAGCTATTTGCTTTTAGTGTTATTTTTCACGATTCCAGTCACCATGTTAATAAGGTACCTGATGGTGATGGAAACATTTTTGCCTGAATTTTGACTTACAATTTTCAGGAGCCTGTAATCTTCATCAGTCATTCTTACAGTAATAATTTTGTCAAGTTTTTCGGTTTCAATTTTTAAATCGTTCATGTATTACATTCGTTTTTTATAAATAGTTGAGAATTCATTTTTTTCGCTGAACTGTCGAAAAAAATGAAATACATCGCAAAATGGTACGCACTTGTTAGAGAGATCAAATTCTTAGAACTCGAATTCGAAAATTAAATATTCGCCTGATTTTTAGTGATTTTCGATACAATTGATTCTTCAAGACTCTTCAAGTCAAGAATTTCATCAGCATAGAGTTTGTAGCTTGCATCAACGATATCCTCAAAACTCATTGAAGGAGTGAACACTGCTTTAATATATGGCAGCATCAATGGTCCTTCTCTGGAATTAATCTTGGTGGCAATTGAGTATAATTCATTAAGAGTCCATTGTCCTGTAAGAAGTTCTCTGATGACTTCAGATTTGCTTAATTTGAACTTTAGGCCTATGAACGTTATTTTCATTGATTCCGGCAAAGATGGCCTGAATCCAATGATGCTGCTGATTTGATCCTGTTGATTCATAACTTATTTCGTTTAAGATCCAATTATATTTTTCTACCTATCTATAAATAGATCAGAAGCGGAATAAATTCCTGATCATCTGAAAAAAATCACCTGAGTAATAAGATGTCTGAAAGGTCAAGTGGCTTGTAACATTTGGGTCCGTTAAGAAAAAAAATGTCAGGTTTTGAAGTTTTTTGAGTCTTTTTCCGACAACCACAGTATTTATATGAAAAATAATATCGATTTAACACTATTTGTTATGAAGAAAAAGGGAATTAAGAGGATAAATCTGTGGGTCGATGAAGACCTGTACAAACAGATTAAAGGAAAGGCCGATGAAGCCTTCTTAAAGATTGCAACCTACACACGCCAAGTAATTCAGCAAGCAATCAAAAATAATACTATGAAAAACTAAATACTATGAGAAGAATCAAAAGAAGAATGATATCAAATTTAATCAGAGATACCTTGAATCTCTCAGAGTCATATGCAAATAAAGTATTCAGCACTCAAGAATTGACTTTAAAAATTTTTAACTCAATGTCAGAATATAAAGGCATAAAAGATAAGATAGCTGAATTTAACAAGATATTTAATTATCCGTTCTTGAAAAGTCTGGAATTTCAGCTTGGCCGTTCAATGGTTAAACATTGTAAAGCCAAGGAAGTCATAAATTGGAAAATCGTAATCAGGAATAATATGATTGTTAACGATAATGATAATGAAAAAACAACATTGGAAACATTATCAATTTTAACAGATTACCTGAACAAAGAAAGTCATTCAGCCATGCAAAGAATCAAGACAGAATGCGACCATGAATTTGAAGGAAAGCTACTCACAGGTATGCCCTGTTATGATTACAATATCGTTTGCCCAAAAGGACAACTTGAAAATTATAAGTCATTACTTTTTCAAAAGGAAAATCTTCAGTGTATAATCTCCTACTATCTGGATTTTATTGAACTTTTTCCGGTAACGCTTCAGGAATTTGAAAAAGCTTTCTTTTATTTTCTGACATTTTTAAATAATGAGGAAAAACTTATAATCAATTCTCCAATACAAGACTGCTGGATTCGCATGAGGCAAATAAACGATATTGTAAAAATGAGATATATTAATATCAAAGACCGATTGATACTGACATTTATACATTTGATTCTTGTTGACAACGAATTATCGTCATGCAGTAATGCCATCTATAACGAAATCAAACATTATGATGACATTACAAGAGAACAATTAGAAGACATATCAAGCTGAATGAATGATTTTCTGTATTAAGATGTTAAAATAACTTTATTGAATAAATGATTAAAGATCTATGTATGATTTATTTAACGATAATAGCGAAATTAATTTTCACTTCAATGATTGGCACAATATTTTAGAGTTGGCTCAACAATATGGATGGTCACCAAAAGGCACAGTCCCAGGTAATTTTACATATGAAGACAATTGGAACGGAAGTTACTTTGGCAATGCTTGGCAATACGTGTTACCTGATGATGCAATAAATATAGGTAAGGCATTGGAGCTGGCCATTTTGGATTTTCCTGAACCGGGAACATATGTGCCATTCAATTCCGAAATTAAAATAGATGGGGAATCATTTGTTGATTTGGATGAATTAATTTCAAATCAAGAAGAATTATATGACAACTTCTCAATAGAATTACTTTTGAAAAAATTTAGTGGCAAGGGTAGCAGAATACTTGTTAAGAAGTTCATAGCTTTTTGTAATGAAGGATGCGGCTTTTTCATTTCTTAAAAGGATTCTTATCCAAAAACTTTTGGCCTTTTCTACCACTTCGATGACAATGCTATAATTGTAAAATTAGTCTCGCTATAAAAACTCAAACTCGTTTTACTATTTACTAATCAAAATACAATCATTCAATTACAACAATTCTACTTAACAAATATCTCATTCATTGATATATTTTTCATACCTTCATATGCAATTTAAAAGCATTACCATGAACCGGATCAAGGAAGTGCTTGAGGAAAAGGGAATCAAGCAAACATGGCTGGCCGAGAAACTCGGCAAAAGCTTCAATATGGTCAATAGTTATTGCCAGAACCGAAGACAACCATCTCTGGAGGTACTATACCGCATTGCTAAAATATTAAATGTGAACGTGAAGGATTTGATTATTAATAAATAATTGCATATCAGTGAACCCAGAAAAAACCGTACATACAGGCAGAACCATAATGTTTAAGGAACTCCAGAAAGTCATGAACCATGGATTGGATAATGACGATTATGTTGATGCCATCAAACAAAATGTGTTCAACAAAGCCACAAAATCAGGCGTGTCATATACAGCCAAGTTTTTGAGACGGTTGTATGACTTCGATATGTCTTTGCCAACTTTTAAAGCATTTAAACACTTCTGGTACATCGCAGATGAAAGGGAAAAGCCTCTTCTGGCAATTATTTATGCCATTGGCAACGATTATCAACTGAAAAATAGTATTCCAGTCATAAACAATACCGAGATCGGGAAAAAAGTAACGGTTGAAAGCATCGAAAGTAATATCGAAAATCTTTATCCGCAGAAATATACGAACAACACCCTGAGATCCATGGCTCAAAATATAGCCAGTTCCTGGAAACAGGCTGGCTTCATAACCGGGAAAGTAAAAAACATCAGAACCCAACCAGAGATTAATTACCTGGTCTTGACATTTGCCATTTTTATGGCTTACCTGAATGGCTTACGTGGAGATTTTATATTAACAAGCGACTGGGTGAAGGCTCTAACACTGGATGAAAGAACTATTCGCTCTCTTGCGATTGAAGCAGCGAAAAGAGACCTTCTTCAATACCAGTATGCCGGAAATGTGACTTCCATAACATTTAAAAACCTTTTAAACAAATTAGATATAAATGGCTTCGAAAATTGATCAGCTATTGTCAGCCTTTGAACAGGTAGTTAATGAACCCTGGACAACGGCTTTATCCGGAGAGGAAAGAATCTGGTTCCTGGTCTATGATCCATCTGAACAAAGGAAAATTGACCTTCGTCTTGGTGACTTTGAAACAGCGACCATAAAGGCCGGTAAAAGATGGTCGCTCATCTCTATGAAAAAGTGTTTCCCAGACTGGATGGCAAGTCATGAGTATAAGGAAGAATATTTCAACGATCCGGAAACACTCGTAGATCAACTTGAGGTCGAGTTTAAGCAGTATGCCATCCAATACCTAACATCTGAAATTGAAAATCATATTGTGGACGATAATACACTGATAGTGATAAGAGATATTTCATCATTATTTGGTTTCAATCGTATTTCGGACATATTGAACGGATGCTCCGGCAGCTTCAAAGGAAGGGTTCTTGTATTCTTCCCCGGGGAATTTGAAAAAAATCATTACCGTTTGCTCGATGCCAGGGACGGATGGAGTTACCTGGCCAGACCCATAACCGCCTAATCATATTTTTGTCATGAAGAACAAAGAATTATTTACACTCAATCCCGAAGAGAATAACCTCATCAACGATGGTGTGGTTGAAATCAACACCGCCATAGACGAAAAGGGTCTGCAGATTATTTATCACGAACTGAAAACATTTGTTTGCGAAGGGGAGTATCAGAGAGGTCTTCATCGCATCTTACAAACTTATTTAAAATATCTTGATCAACCGAAGCAACCCTCTGTCTGGGTAAGTGGATTCTTCGGAAGCGGGAAATCACATCTTATTAAGATTTTGGGATATCTATGGGAAGATTTTAAGTTTCCAAATGATGAAACAGCAAGATCTATAAAACAACTTCCGGATGACGTAAACGATCTGATTGTTGAATTGAACAGAAAGCAAAAAGTCTTTGGAAGACTTTCCATATCAGGTACTTTAAAAGATTTTCCATCAGCTGATATCCGTTATTCATTTCTGCAGTTATTTCTTAATAAACTGGATCTTCCCGCCCAGTATCATCATTTCAAGTTTGTTTACTGGGCAAAACAGGAGGGTATTTATGATGACCTCAAGGCGATCATTGAATCCCAGGGAAAAAGCTTTAAACATGAGTATGAAAACCTGTTTGTGTCATCTGCTCTGGCAAAGGCTGTACTCGAACTGAAACCAGAGTTTGCAGAGAATGAGGCAAAGGTTAAAGAGAACTTCAAAGCCAATTTTCGAAGAATTGACAGTATTAACCGTGATCAGTTCATTCATTGTATTAAGAACGAGATATTACCAATGTTTTTTGGTGACAAAATACCTCTGACCATTATTGTTCTTGATGAAGTACAACAGTTTATCGGGAACGACAGTGATAAAAGTATTGATGTACAAAATCTTGAACAGGATATCAGTAGCAATTTTGATGGTAAATTCCTGCTTGTGGGAACAGGACAGAATGCACTCTCAGAAACCAGTTTGCTACAGCGATTGCAGGCCAGGTTCACTGTAAATGTTAATCTGTCTGATACTGACGTTGAAACGGTAACTCGTAAAACCGTCCTGGAAAAGAAACCGTCAGTTATTAAACCGTTGGATCAAATCCTCGAAGGTGCATTAGGTGAAATATCCAGAAATCTTTCAGGAACTGATTTCGCTTACGTTACCAGCGACAGATCAATGCTGGTGGCAGATTATCCGATTCTGCCTTCAACACGTAAATTCTGGAAGAAAATTCTGCAAGTTATTGATACAGCGGGCACATCAGGTCAGTTAAGAAGCCAGCTGAGAATTGTTGATGAAAGCATAAAGAAGGTTGCAAATAAAGATGCAGGTAACATTGTTCCGGCTGATTTGATATTTGAGCAGAAACAGGCACAACTTCTTCAAAATGCTCTGCTCTTGAATGATACCAACAATCTGATAGTCGGTAAGAAATCAAAGACCGGTGATTCACTTCTTGAAGGCAGAATCCTTAGTGTTATTTTCCTTATCGAACAATTGCCGAAAGACGGATCCGGCAGTCGGATAAAATCTAACGAAACAACAATTGCAGAACTACTACTTGACAATATAATTGAATCATCTGATTCATTTCGTTCAAAGATTAAAGGTCTGATAAAGAAATTGGTTGATGAGAATGTGTTGATGGTTGTTGGTGATGAATTCAAACTCCAGACTAAAGTCGGTGCTGAATGGGAAAAGGAATATACCACTCAGGCAGTTAAACTGAATAATTCAGGCGATGATCTTATACAGGGACTGCGTAACGAAAAAATAATTTACTTCTTCAGAGATAAAACAAAAGCCGTAAAGATTCTTCAGGGTAATTCAAAACAGATAAGAGATTTTGAGATATGGGACAAGGCTGAACGACCTATTACCACACATAAGCTTAATGTCTGGATACGTGATGGATGGAATGAAAATGAGTCAACCGTTTTGAATGAGATAAGAGAAGAAGGTGCTGATGCTCCACTCGCATATGCTTATGTGAAAAAATTCAGGGATCAGGATCTCCGAAGTGCCATTATTCAGTTCCTGGCTGCAGAAAAAACACTTGATGCAAAAGGGCAACCCTCTTCACCCGAAGAAGAACAAGCCAGAAAAAGCATGGAAACCAGAAAAGGACTGGCAAAGATCGAGATAGAAGATTTAATTAGTAAAATATGCCTCGAAAGTGTTGTTTATCTTTCAGGCGGCACAAAAGTCGAGGCCGGCACAATCAAAGATAATATTGAAGAAGCGTTGTTCAGCATTGCTGACAGGCAATTCCCGGATTTCAAAGGCAAAGCCGATTATAAAGACTGGGACAAAGCACTTGGCAAAGCATTGCAGGGTGATCCTGATGCGTTGAAAAAGATTGGCTGGGATAAAGAACCAAAAGACCATCCGGTTGCAATTGAGATTCTGAGGTTCATCGGAAACGGCACCAAACAGGGAAAAGAGATAAGGAATCATTTCATCAGGTCACCTTATGGTTGGAGCCAGGATGCAATTGATACAATAATTCTTCTACTAAGAAACACAGAGCATATTTCAACACTTGAACCTGATCTGAACCAGGCAAAAATCGGCAATGCTGCCTTCAAAAAGGAAATCCATACCTTAACCGCAGCCGACAAAATTAAACTCAGAAAAATATACCAGGATGCAGGAATTTCATGCAAACCAGGAGAAGAGTTTCTTCATTCCAATACATATCTGAATCAACTTAAAACACTGGCAGAATCTATTGGCGGAGATGCCCCAAAACCTGAGCCTGTCAATATTCAGTTCCTGAAGGATATTGAAAACCTGGATGGGAATGAGCGATTGCTGCGAATCCTGGATGAACAGGAAGATTTGAAAGCTAAACACAAGGACTGGAAACAAAAAGCAGTAATAATAGAAAAGAGAGAACCGAACTGGTCATTATTGGTGGAACTGGCTAATTATGCCAATTCTGGTGAATCCATGGAAAAGCTTAAAAAAGAAATTGATGCAATCCGTGATAACAGGCTGCTCCTTCAGGAACCCGATCCGGTTTATAATAAATTAACTGACATCACCGACAAGCTTAAAACATCATTGAATGAATTAAAGCAAAAATATATTGACCTGTATGATAAATTGATGGTGGGTTTACAGTCGAATGAATATTTCAGTAAACTTACTCCGGAGCATAAGAATTCCATTTTAAGGACACACCAACTTCTGGGTAAACCTGAAATTAAAGCCTTAGACTCCAAATTATTGCTTCTGAACCTGCAGAAAGCATCACTCGAAGCCTGGCAAACTAAAATCGCAGCACTTCCCGGGCAATTCGAGGCTGCCATTGATGAGGCCGTTAAAATACTTGCACCTCAGGCAAAGACCTATGAACTTCCCAAGCGAACCCTCTCTAACCAGGCAGATATTGATAAATATATCTCAGAAATAAAAAAAGAGTTGGAAAACCTCTTGAAAGAATCAGCTTCAATTATTCTTAAATAATGGCAGTACTTACACAACAGCAACGAAATACGCTTGAATCCGCTGTAA
>Ga0209201_1000465_pt1 | contig 57416 bp, 56 predicted proteins | sample AD_UKC055_MetaG_FD_184411 | JGI IMG/M metagenome (GOLD analysis project Ga0209201, IMG submission 184411) | Active sludge microbial communities of municipal wastewater-treating anaerobic digesters from USA - AD_UKC055_MetaG (SPAdes) (version 2) | ecosystem: Engineered > Bioreactor > Anaerobic >... | reverse complement strand
ACATGCTGGAACGATACAACCAGGAACTCAAGCGCAGGACCAGGGTGGTAAGGATCTTCCCGAACCAGGAATCCTGCCTTCGCCTGGTTACGGCTCTGGCTATGGAAATGACTGAGGAGTGGCTCGGTCGCCGATACCTCATCTTCGAAGATGAGGTATCGGTCAGGAAGACAGAGGAGGATCTTCTGGCGGCATGATGCCTATATCGGAGTACCTAAATTACAGAACTTTGGAGACTTGACTTACACTGACCCCAATTTTACTCAATTTTACTTTGATAAATCGACTCTGACCCCAATTTTAGACCCCTATTTTAGAATTGTATAAAGAATTACAGCCAGCTGCAAGGACTATTCATCCAGCCCCAGCTGTCCACCCGGGTTCATGATGTCGTGCGGGTCGAAGTGGCGTTTGAGCGCCCTGAGCACGGCCATCTGCTCGGATCCGAGGTGCCGCTCCATCAACGCGCCGATCATGCGGCCCACGCCGTGGTGGTGGCTGAGCGACCCCCCGTACTCCACGATGCGCTCGACGATGCCCCGGTGGAAGACCTTGAACTCCTCGGGGTCATCCATCCTGGCAAGGAAGATGAAGTACAGGTTGGTCCCCTGGGGATAGAAGTGGGAAGCATGGGTCATGCACATGGTCTGCGGCCTGGCCGTGATGTACTCCCTCACCCCCTGGTGGAGCCGGTGCAGGTTGTCCCAGGTCACGGAGGACTCCAGGGTGTCGATGAGCACGCCGTAGTCCATGAGGTCTTCCCGCATGTACGGCTCCCTGTACCGGGTGTGCTCCCACTTCCGTGCCGCATAGCCGGTGAGCGATATGGCGCCGAACTCCCTGCAGATCCTCCTGACCTGGCGCTCCACGTTGCGCGCGAAGTCTTTCTGGCCTTCAGCGTTGCCCAGGCACAGGCAGCGCTCCATGGGCCGGAATCCCTTCTTCCTCAGGAAGGAGTCCACGAACCCGGGCATGCCGTAAAGCTTGAGCCCGCGGTCCGTCTCCTCGGGGTCCGATATCCTGAAGATGGCGGGCATGCCGAACTCCCCCTGACAGATCTCGCGGCTCGCGTCCACGGCAGCCTCCCAGGAGGGGAACATGAAGCTGAACCGCCTCGTGTTCCCGGGCATGTGCCGGTAGATCTTCATGGTGGCCTCCACGAGGATGCCGAATGCACCCTCGCTGCCCTTCATGATGTCGTTGAGCTTGGGGCCGGTGGCGGTGGCCGGGAAGTCCAGGGTCCTGAAAGTGCCGGCAGGGGTCACGTATTCCTGGCTGATGACCAGGTGGTAGGCATCGCCGTAGTAGGACGATGCCTGCCCCGAGCCCAGGGTCACGATCCACCCGCCCACGGAGGAGTACTCGAAGGACTGGGGGAAATGGCCGCAGGTGTACCGGTGCCTGGTGTGGAAGAGCTCGGGGGCCCTGTGCAGCGTGTCCTCGTAGGCGGGGCCAAAGATGCCGGGCTGCACGCGGGCTGTCTGGTTGAGCTCGTTGACCTCGAGGACTCGGTTCATGTGCGTGCACAGCACGAGCGAGATGCCGCCCCGGACGGGCCTCACCCCGAAGTTCACCGAGCTCCCGGCACCGAAGGGATAGATGGGGATACGGTGCTCATGGCAGTAGGAGACGATCTGCTGGACGTCCTGTTTGGTCCTGGGGTGGACGACGAGGTCGGCCACGGCATCGATCATCCCCTTCCTGAGCTCGAGGATCTCCTCGGTGGTCTTGCCCGAGGCGTACCTGACCCTGCTGAAGTCGTCAGAGGTCACGTTCTGCCTGCCGACGATGGACTCGAAGCGCTCACGGTGATGCGGTTCGAGGGCCGGCGGCCTGTTCAGCCCGATGCAGCCCAGCCCCTCGTTGCGCCTGGTGCGGAAGTCGTCGTCGGTCATGGAGAAGTCCCGCTTGATCATCTCGTACCACGCGCGGCTCGGGTGCTTGAACCCATGGGGGTCACCGTACTTGAACACGGAGCGCCAGGACCCCTTCGGCGGGGCCTGTTCAGACCATTTCGGGGCGAATTTCTTCCTGCTCATACATACCTCCTGCTTCCCTGATCATTCGGTGGGCACCTCGAGGGTCTTCACGGTCTCCTTGAGCTCCCGCTCGATGCGCCTTCCGTCCCAGCCGAGTTCCCGGCCCGCCGCCACGGCCACCTCCTCGAGGACCCTCTCGCCCGGGTTTCCCAGCGTGGCGATGCCGGTACGGCGGAGCACGATGTCGGAGAGCTTCCGGGCCATCTCGTTCCTCACCGCGTAGACGGCCTGGGCCATGATCTCGCCGTCGTGGTTGACGGTCTCCCTCAGGGCGCGCTCGCCTCGTGCGAGGTCCAGCACGCCCTGGTGCTCGGTGCCGTAGTTCCTGCCCAGGTATTCGAGGGTGGTGGGTGCGAAGTCCCTGTTCTTCCGGATGAGGTCGAGCATGAAGGTCTTCATGTCCGGGATCTGGGAGCCCCAGAGGTAGCGCCGTGCCGTGGGCGATGCGCTGCGGCGGCGCTTCAGCTTCTTCTCCACGAGGTCGACGGCGGCCTGGGCGAGGCTCCTGCTGGTGGTGAACTTGCCTCCCTCCACGGTGATGAGGCCTTCGAGCCCGTCGGTCGCGTTGTCGTATATCTCGTACCTGCGGGACGCGCCGTAGGTATCCGACGCGGCATCGTCCACGAGCGGACGAAGCCCCCCGTAGGTGTACAGGACGTCATCGAAGGCCACCACCTCGGTGCCGAGCGTGGTGTTGACCTCGTCGATGAGTCCCTCGATGCTCTTCCGCGACACGCGGTACTCGTCGGGCCTCCCCGAGAACGGCTGGTCGGTGGTGCCGATGAGGGTGTGGTTCCTCCAGGGGATCATGAAGAAGTGCCTGCCTTCCCTGCTCATGTAGCTCACCACGTGGCCGGTGACCCGTTTCCTGGTCACGATGTGGATGCCCTCGGACCGTGTCAGGGCAGCCGGTTCGCTTTCCGGCCGGGCCAGCCCCAGCAGCAGGTCCGCCCAGGGGCCCGCGCAGTTGACGACCATGGACCCGGCCAGCTCCGTTGTCGCACCGTTCAGGAGGTCCTTGACCTCCACGCCCTTGACCCTCCCGTCGCCGTTGGCGATGAACCCGCTGACCTCGGCGTAGTTGGCCACCCTGGCCCCGTGGAAGACCGCCGACTTGATGAAGGCCAGGGTGAGGCGCTCGGGGAAGATGTTGGCACAGTCGTAGAATACCGAGGCGCCCTTCATGCCCTGCGCAAAGATCCCTGGCTCCAGGACCAGGGCCTCGTCCGGCGTTATCTTCCTGTGGGGCGGGATCTTCTTGCTCCTGTCCCAGGTGCGGTTGCGGTCGTATGACAGGGCGTCGTAGACCTTAAGGGCGATACCGATCTCCATGGCGTTGTTCTTGGGGCAGACGCAGTCGTGGACCATCATCATGGGTATGGGATGGACGAAATTCGGCGCTATGTTCTCCAGGTTCCTGCGTTCCCTGAGCGATTCCCGGACCAGGCCGAACTCGGCGTTGGCCAGGTAGCGCAGCCCGCCGTGAATGAGCTTGGAGGTGGCCGCTGACGTGGCCCAGGCGAAGTCCTTCTTCTCGACGAGCGCCGCCTTCAATCCCCTGCTCGCAGCCTCGTACGCAACGGCAGCCCCGGTGATGCCGCCGCCGATGACAATGACGTCAAAGGGCCGGTCGCAGGGCCCTTCAATGAATCTGTTCACGGATCGTTCCCCCCTTTTCCCTCATCTCGATCACGTATGACCGGATGGCCTGTTCGGCGTAGGCCAGCACGTCATGCATGACCTGCCTCGCCATGCCCGCATCGGAGCGCCTGATGGCCTCGTAGATGTCCCGGTGGAAGCGGGCCGACCTGTGCGCGTTCTCCTCGACGTCGAAATAGAGGTGCCCGAATTCCACGAAGAAGCGGTTGAAGAAGTTCAGCAGGATGAGGTAGAGGATGTTGCCGCTGGCCCGGGCGATGACGTGGTGGACCATCATGTCGCGCTCGAGCACGCTGAGCCCGTGGGGTTCGTGGGCGACCTTCCTGAGCTCCTCGAGGTGCTCGGCGGTCCTCCTGGACGCCGCGATGGCCGCCATCTCGGGCACGAGGATGAGGCGCACCTCGAGCAGGGTCATGAGGATGTCAGCGTCCAGGGTGTCGTCCAGGTAGAACAGGGCCGAGACGAGGTCGAGGCTCGGGCTTGCCAGGTAGTCCTTGACGTACACCCCGTCACCGTGCCTGATCTCGATGACCTCGAGGGACTCCAGCTTCTTGAGCGCCTCGCGGATGGTGGATCGGTTCACGTCGAAGGAGACGGCCAGGTTTCTCTCCGTGGGCAGCTTGTCGCCCACCGGGATCTCGCCCTTGATGATCCTCTTCAGGATGATCGCCGCTACCCTTTCATAGAGCCTGCTCCTGGTGAGCTGTCCCAGTTTCGCTGCGGGCATGTTCATGGCGCTCTCCGGTAATTGGTCGGGTGGTCGGACCAATTATGGGATAATCCTGCGCATCATGTCAAGAGAAATGCACGCATCCTGGATGCGACAAAAAAAGGAAGGGTTTGTCCGATAGCCTGCCTCGAGAGCGGGTACGCCTTGTGACAATCTCGGCGATAAACGGTTTCCCCGTCTCGATACCATCGAGACGTCCCTCATCTTGCACTATTTTCATCTTGAATCCCTGTCGCAACCTGGCACTATGGTGTCACACACACCAGGGGGGTGTACCATGATCATCGTCCATGTCTTCATCCACGTGAAACAGGACTCCGTCGACGCATTCAGGGCCGCCACCATGGACAATGCCCGCGCCAGCATCCTCGAGCCGGGGATCGCCCGGTTCGATGTGGTCCAGCAGGCCGACGACCCGTCACGGTTCGTGCTCGTCGAGGCGTACCGCTCCGAGGAGGCCACTGCCCGGCACAAGGAGACGTCCCACTACCTGACCTGGCGGCTCGCGGTGGAGGCCATGATGGCCGAACCGAGATACAGCACCCGCTTTGCGAACGTCTTCCCGGCCGATGCCGGGTGGTGAAACGAGGCGTCCATGCGGTTCGAATTCGCCACTGCCGGCAGGATCGTGTTCGGCCAGGGGAGCGTCGGCGAGGTCGTCGATGCCGCGCCATCGCTGGGCTCTTGCTGTCTCATGGTCACGGGGAAGAGCCCCCACCGGTGGAACAGCCTCATCGACAGGCTGAAGAACAGGGGGGTGACCACCCATGTGTTCAAGGTCCCGGGGGAACCCTCCACAGAGACAGTCCTCGCAGGAGTCTCGGCGGCCCGCGAGCACCGGTGCGACTGCGTGATCGCCGTCGGCGGGGGCAGCGTCATCGACACGGGCAAGGCCGTGGCCGCACTCATGACCAACCCCGGCGACCTCACCGACTACCTGGAGGTGATCGGCAGGGCCATGCCCCTGACCCGCCACCCTGCCCCGTACATCGCCGTGCCCACGACCGCCGGGACGGGCAGCGAGGTCACGAGGAACGCGGTCATCATATCCCGGGAGCACCGGGTGAAGGTGAGCCTGCGCTCCCCCCTCCTGCTGCCCAGGCTGGTGGTGGTCGACCCCGGGCTCACCCACACGCTTCCCCCTGACATCACGGCGAGCACGGGGCTCGATGCCCTGACACAGCTCCTGGAATCCTACGTCTCGAGCGGGGCCAACCCCCTGACCGACGGCATCTGCCGTGAGGGCCTCACCCGGGCATCCAGGTCCCTGAAGGCGGTCTACCTGGACGGAAAGGACGTCGCGGCCCGCGAGGACATGGCCCTGGCGAGCCTGTTCAGCGGCATCGCCCTGGCCAACGCGAAGCTCGGGGCGGTCCATGGCTTCGCCGCCGCCGCCGGCGGGCAGTGCAATGCCCCGCACGGGCTCGTCTGTGCCTGCCTGCTGCCCCACGTGGAAGGCATGAACCTCAAGGCGCTGCGCAGGCGTGCCCCGGATTCGCCGGTACTGAAGCGCTTCGAGGACGTGGCGCGGATCCTCACCGGCAATCCCGCCGCCCGGGCCGAGGACGGCATCGCGTGGCTCAACGAACTCTGCGTCCACATGAACGTCCCGCATCTGACTCAAATCGGGATCGAAGAGGGTCACTACACGGAGATCGTCTCGGGGGCCAAGCGCGCCAGCAGCATGAAGGGCAACCCCATCGTGCTGACGGACGAGGAACTCACCGAGATCCTGCACCGGGCGCAGTGAATCCCATGTGAATTATCCTCTTCACATGACCCGGCATGGCTGGTATCCCGGTGGCGCGATTCCGAAGGCACTGCCCAAAGATTACTTCTCCGCCTCATCGGCAACGGGCTGGTCGGCACCCTGGAGGAGCCGCGCAAGGGCATCGACCTTGTCCTCCAGCTTGTCGATCATGACCTGCTGCTTGTACACCACGTCATTGAGCTTCTGGATCGTGTCTTCATGATAGGCCACCATGGTTTCCAGTGCTGTGAATCTCTTCTCACTCATACGTCCCCCACGAGTGTCCTCTCACTTTCTCGCTCTACCCGTCTGGTACCAATATAGGGATCTGCAGCCCAGAAGCAACCGCCGTCAGGTGAGATCTTCATGGAGGCCCTTGAGGCCTGCATCCGGTGACCGGGCTCGCGAATCCTATTATTATGTTGATAAAGGCGCCTTCCTGTGGTGCTCTACGTGGTGATGCCGTGGCTTTCCCTTTCACTCATGGCCGCGCTCGCCTCGGCGACGGCCGATGCGCTGCTCAAGAGGCACTTCGCGTACCTGAGCCCCTACGGGATGGGTGCACTCAGGCTCGCCTACACCCTGCCCTGGCTGGCAGCGGCCCTGTTCTTCATCCCGTGGCCCGCCGTGGACCGCACGTTCTTCACGGCCATCGCCTGCGGGCTCCCCCTGGAGATCCTGGCCCTGCTCTGCTACATGAAGGCCATCAAGGTCTCGCCGCTTTCCCTGACCCTGCCCTTTCTGGCCTTCACCCCGGCGTTTCTCGTCATATCCGGTTACCTCATCCTCCACGAGACGCTCACCTGGCAGGGCATGCTCGGCATCGCGCTCATCGTCGCGGGGTCCTACTGCCTGAACTTCTCCGAGACGAAAACGGGCCTGCTCGCCCCCTTCGCATCCATACTCAGGGAGCCGGGCTCGCGGCTCATGCTGGTGGTCGCGGCTATCTACTCCGTCACGTCGGCCATCGGCAAGCTCGGGGTGCTCCACTCGAGCCCCGCATTCTTCGGCATCGTCTATTTCTGCTGCCTCGGCACGCTCATGATCATCTTCATGCCCCTGGTCGGCGGGCTTCCGGTGCGCAGCATCGGCACGAAACCCCTGGCAGGGCTTGCAGTGGGAGCCGTCTATGCGGTCATGGTGTTCAGCCACATGGCGGCGATCTCCATGGTGCAGGCCGCCTACATGATCGCGGTGAAGCGGACGAGCCTCCTCATGGGCGTTCTCTACGGTGCGTTTCTGTTCAGGGAGGAGCGTATCGGCGAGCGCTTCTTCGGCGCAGCCGTCATGCTGTGCGGGGTCTTCCTGATCGGTTTGTCGGGGTAGAATGCTCCCTCGTGGCGTGGGGCACGCGGATACCCGTGGCGCTCAGTCCCCCTCGATGACCACGACGGAGTTCTCGCTGTCCCCGTAAGGGTTCCCCACGTACCTGTCCGCGCAGTCGTCGTTCTCCCAGGAGCACCCGTCGATGAGGTAGCGGAACTGGTATTCCCGTCCCTTCTCGAGGTTTATGGTGAGGTTGAAGGATCCGTCCTTGTGGAGCTTCATGGGGTGGGAGCCGGCATCCCAGCCGTTGAAGTCGCCCACGAGATAGACGGAGCCTGCATCGCGAGACATATCCCTGGAGAGCGTGAAGGTGACCTTGCACTCGGGTTTGGTTTTCAGGTACTGCTTCTTAATGCTCATCCTTTCCTCCTTGCGTGAACAAGCCCCTGCGATCAGGGCCTTTCATTCATTAATACCAGCGGACCTGATCGAGTCAATACCTCCAAACCGACCTCGTATCAATGAGAAATGTTCAATGGGTCTCAGATCCTTCCACCGTCGCCGGGGGCCTTTGTCCTGCGGGCCGCCAGTACCGCCACGCAGCGTTCCTTCAGGAGATACCTCCTGCCGCTGACGCGGGGGGCCGTTTCGGGAAGGCGGCAGTCTTCGCCGGCCGGCAGAGAGGTGTCGATGACCCGGTGCCAGGCACACCCCTTCCCGGGTGCGGGCAGCTCGAAGGCCAGGGGCTCCCAGTAGGCGCTGATCATGAAGAAGATGTGTTCCCGCTGGTGGTCCGCCTCGAGCTCGCAGGCGATGCTGTGCGAATCGTCCCCCATGTCCGGCTTTCCGAGGCGCACGCCGTGCCACTGGATGCGCACGTTCGTGTCCGTGTAGGGCTGCCGGGGTATGTGCCTGAGGTTGAAGACCGAGCAGGTACGGGAGAACCTGATGAGACCCTGGACGAACCCCAGGAGGTCCTTGTGCCGGCGGATCGCGTCCCAGTCGAACCAGGCCAGCTCGTTGTCCTGGCAGTAGGCGTTGTTGTTGCCGTGCTGGGTCCTGCGCACCTCGTCGCCCATGGGGATCATGGGGGTCCCCTGGGAGATGAACAGGATGGCGAGGAAGTTCTTGATCTGTCTGATTCTGAGGGTCTCCACGGCCCTCCTGTCCGTCGGGCCTTCCACGCCGCAGTTCCAGCTGAAGTTGTACTCGTTCCCGTCCAGGTTCTCCTCACCGTTGAGCTCGTTGTGCTTGGTGTTGTAGGACACGAGGTCGTTCAGGGTGAACCCGTCGTGGCAGGTGACGAAGTTGATGCTGCGGTTCGTCTCGCGCTCCGGCTGCGGGTAGATGTCCGGGCTCCCGAGGAGACGGTTCGTGAACCGGAAGATCTCCGCGCGGTCACCCTTGACGAAACGGCGGACATCGTCCCGGAACTGCCCGTTCCACTCGGCAAAACGCTCGCCGATGAAGGAGCCCACCTGGTAGAGACCGGCGGCGTCCCACGCCTCGGCGATGATCTTGGTGCCCGCAAGCACGGGGTCGGACTCGATGGACCACAGGATGGGCGGGCGGTCCAGGGGCTCTCCGTGCTCGCCGCGGGCCATGACCGAGGCCAGGTCGAACCGGAAGCCGTCCACGTGCATGTGCTCGACCCAGTAGCGCAGCGCCTCGGAGATCATCCTGCGGACGATGGAGTGGTTGGTGTTCACGGTGTTGCCGCACCCGGTATAGTTCTCGTAGCGCCGGTGCTCGAGGTTGTAGATGTAGTAATCCTGGTTCTCCAGCCCGCGGAACGACTGGGTGGGTCCTTCATGTCCCGCCTCGGCGGTGTGGTTGAACACCACGTCCATGATCACCTCGATGCCCGAGGCGTGCAGGGCCTTGACCATGTCCCTGAACTCGGCCAGCGGGTCCAGGGGGCCCTTTTGTGAGCTGTACCCCGAGTGCGGCGCGAAGAAGGCCATGGGGCTGTAGCCCCAGTAGTTGCTGAGCCCCGGGTGGGCGTCCTGCACGTCGAACTGCTGGACCGGCATGAGCTCGACGGCCGTCACGCCGAGCTCCCTGAGGTAGGGTATCTTCTCCACGAGCCCTGCGTAGGTGCCCCGCCTCTGAGGGCTCACCCCGGAGTTCGGGTGCTTCGTGAACCCCCCCACGTGGAGCTCGTAGATGACGCTGGTGGCAAAGTCCTGCCTGAGCGGTTCGTCCCCCTCCCAGTCGTACCCGCCCGGGTCCGCCACGCAGCACTTGGCCGCATGGGCGCAGTTGTCGCCGGGCCTGCACCCCGCGACGCGGTCATAGTTCCTTCCCAGCACCACGGCCCGTGCGTAGGGGTCGAGGAGCACCTTGTGGCCATCGTAGAAGTGGCCCCGCGTCGGGTCGAAGGGGCCGTGCACCCGGTATCCATAGAGCTGGCCCGGGCCCATGCCGGGCACGAAGCAGTGCCAGTAGTAGAAGGTCCTGTTGAGCCTGGGATCGAGGTTGATGACACGCACGGGCCCGACGTCGTCCGCGTCGTCGAACAGGAGGAGTTCCACCGCATGGCAGCTCCGCGAGAACAGACAGAAGTTCACCCCGTCCGGATACACGGTCGCCCCCAGGGGGTGGGACCTGCCCGGCCTGACCTGACCGGAGGTCACCGGCACGAACCCCTCTCACACAGCATCAAAATGCACGGCATGACGCCATGTTCCATGCTTTTCCCGTGCGAGTCAAGACAGATGCGAGAAAGTACGATCTTGCCCCTTGACAAGGGCGATGCGATTCACTATTTTCTGTTAGCACTCTTTATGAGCGAGTGCCAATAAGATGCCCATGTATCTCTTCAGAAAGGAGGAAGGAGATGAAGATAAAACCATTGCATGACCGTGTCATCGTCAAGAGGATCGAGGAAGACCAGAAGACCAAGGGCGGCATCATCATCCCGGACACGGCCAAGGAGAAGCCCCAGATGGGCGAGGTCATCGCGGCGGGCCCCGGCAGGAAGAACGAGGAGGGAAAGGTGTTCCCCCTGGACGTGAAAAAGGGCGACAGGATCCTGTTCTCCAAGTACGCCGGCAACGAGATCAAGATCGACGGCGAAGAACTGCTCATCATGAAGGAAGACGACATCCTCGGCATCATTTCAAAGTAAACCAAGGGAGGAATGCACATGCCTGCAAAAAAGATCATATACAGTGAGGAAGCCCGGGCCAAGATGCTCGTGGGTGTGAACAAGCTCGCTGACGCCGTGAAGGCGACCCTGGGCCCCAAGGGGCGCAACGCGATCCTCGACAAGATGTTCGGTGCGCCGAACGTCACCAAGGACGGCGTCACGGTGGCCAAGGAGATCGAGCTCAGGGACAAGTTCGAAAACATGGGTGCCCAGATGGTGCGCGAGGTGGCATCCAAGACCTCCGACGTGGCCGGTGACGGCACCACCACGGCCACGGTCCTTGCCCAGGCCATCTACACCGAGGGGCTCAAGTACCTGGCCGCCGGCATGAACGCCATGGACCTCAAGCGCGGCATCGACAAGGCCACCTCCGCCATCGTGGATGACCTCAAGAAGATGAGCAAGAGCGTGGAGGACAAGAAGGAGATCGAGCAGGTCGGCACCATCTCCGCCAACGGCGACACCGAGGTGGGGCAGATCATCGCCGACGCCATGGACAAGGTGGGCAAGGAAGGCGTCATCACCGTGGAGGAGGCCAAGGGCATGGACACCACCCTCGAGCTGGTCGAGGGCATGCAGTTCGACCGCGGCTACCTCTCCCCCTACTTCGTCACCGATGCCGAACGCATGGAGACCGTGCTCGAAGACCCGTACCTGCTCATCTATGACAAGAAGATCAGCAACATGCGGGACCTCATCCCCATTCTCGAGAGCATAGCCAAGGAAGGACGTGCCCTGCTCATCATCGCCGAGGACATCGAGGGCGAGGCCCTGGCCACCCTGGTGGTGAACAAGCTCAGGGGCACGCTCAAGTGCGCCGCGGTCAAGGCCCCGGGTTTCGGCGACCGGCGCAAGGCCATGCTCGAGGACGTCGCCATCCTCACCGGCGGCCAGGTCATCTCCGAGGACCTCGGCCGGAAGCTCGAGAGCGCCACGGTGGCCGACCTCGGCAAGGCCAAGAAGGTGGTCATCGACAAGGACAACACCACCATCGTCGAGGGCTCGGGCAAGAGCAAGGACATCCAGGGCCGCATCAGCCAGATCAAGGCCCAGATCGAGGAGACGACCTCGGACTACGACCGCGAGAAGCTCCAGGAGCGCCTGGCCAAGCTGGCGGGCGGGGTCGCGGTGATCAAGGTCGGGGCCGCCACCGAGCCCGAGATGAAGGAGAAGAAAGCCCGCGTGGAGGACGCACTCCACGCGACCCGCGCCGCGGTGGAGGAAGGCTTCCTGCCGGGTGGCGGCGTGGCGCTGCTGCGCTGCATCGACAAGCTGGACCGCCTCGACCTGCCCGGCGATCAGAGGTTCGGCGTGAAGATCGTCCAGAAGGCCCTCGAGGAGCCGATCCGCCAGATCGCCGAGAACGCCGGCCTGGAGGGCGGCATCGTGGTGGAGAAGGTCAAGGGCCTCAAAGGGAGCCAGGGGTTCAATGCGGCCACCGACGAGTACGAGGACATGCTCAAGGCCGGCATCATCGACCCCACCAAGGTCACCCGTTTCGCGTTGCAGAACGCCGCGTCGGTCTCGGGTCTCCTGCTCACCACCGAGGTCATGGTGGCCGAGATCCCCGAAGAGAAGAAGCCCATGCCCGGCGGCCCCGGCGGCATGCCCCACGGCATGGACGACATGATGTAGATCCCCTCCTTATTCGAGCGGGGCGGCGGCTATGCCGCCCCGCTCACCGTACACCCCTTCAGCGTGGGGCCACGTCCGGCTCTCCGGGTCGATGACGGTCGTCACTCGCCAAAGACCAGGATCTCGTTGAAGGATATCTTCTGGCACCGAGACGCGGCGATCTCTCCCTCGGATCCGAAATTGAGCGTCCCGGCCCGGTTGGTGTGGTCCCACGCCACGTACACGGTGGCCTCCCTGCCCTCGGCGACCTGCCGGACGACCCAGAACCGGTAGTACTGCCTGCCGCACTCCGCAATGGGGTTGCCCGGGTCTTGGTGCCATTCCTCGGCCAGTTCCGGCGCGGCGGCGGCCATCGAGTCCAGGTGCATCATCCACGAGCTCCCCAGGACTGCCGCCCGGGTGTGACACTCGGCATAGGACCGTGCCTTGATGCACACCAGGTGCATCCGGAAAAAGGCAAGGGAACTGATCATGAGGATGCACAGGGCGATCATGACCTCGATGAGACTGAACCCCCTCTTCACCTGAGTACCCTCCACGATGGATTCTTTTCGTACACGAGCACCGTGCCCGAGGCGGGGAGGATCCTCAGCGCCATGTCCCTGTCCTCGGACATCAGGTAGACGGTCCCTGCATTGCAGGTTCCCATGGGAGAATAGCTCACGCGGTTCCCGGTGAGACTGACCCCGTCAGGCGCTATGGTGGACCCGTTCGGGCCGGATGGGGCCCTGGCCCCGAACAGGACCCCCCGGGCGAGGACGTAGGGGCCCAGCCTCTGCTCCCCCGGGTCGTGCTGCATGTTCCTGTTCTGGTCGCCGAAACAGTACCATCGCCCCTGAGCGGGAGCGAAGACCATCCGCCACGGGATGCCCTGCGTGACTGCCAGCTCCCGTGCACGGTACAGCTGTGCGTTGATCTGGTCGGCCTGGTGGGAAATCGACTTTCTGGACGAAAAGACACCCATGCACGGCAGGGCGATGGCCGCCACGACAGCGACTATGGCCATGACGACCATGATCTCCGCCAGGGTGACGCCCGCGCGTGACGGTCCTATCCGGCGGTGATGAGATCCGACCTCCCCAGGTCTCTTAACACTGCATTCGCAATACATATTCCCCAGAAAAAATCCCCGTCGTCCCCGAGACATGCATACTTGTCCCGGTCCAGGGCATACATCCTCTCTAGGGGACTAATATAACGCCTCGCGCCGAAAAGTGAAGGGGGGTGTACATCATCCGAGAAGCGGAACCAGGGCCGGACGGTCCCGCCCTGAAGGGGGTTGACCGCCTCGAAGGTCTGCATGGCTGCGGCAAGAAAGGGCAGGACCCTGGACACCCTCTTGACGACCATGCCCGAGGCCCAGGACACGGCCTCGGTGAATGAGGCGAGTCCTTCCTCCGCGTGCGCCCTGGTGAAGATCGAAATGGACGGGTCAGGGGTGTGTCTGTTCACTTTGAGGACCAGGGGTGAGCGCATCTCCACGGGAGGGGGGATGACCAGCAGGTCTCCCATGCCGGGAGGCAGCATGTCCAGAGGCGCCCGGCACCTGCCGTAGAGGTAGAACCCATGGTGTGGCGTCTCCCCGGGGGGATCCTCGGTGAGATAGGAGTGCCCGACATGGACGACGTCTTCCAGGGGCATTCCCAGCACGGCCCCGTCACGGGTGAGGATAGCCGCGCCCGGTGACCGGACAAGGCCCCCCCGTGCCCGGGCAAGGCACGACTCGAGTGCGGTCTTCACCGCACCGTGGGCCAGCGCGCACATGCCCAGCGCGGACACCTCCCCCCTGTACCGCCCGGCGAGGCCGGTCCCCGGGGGGCTCGACGCGGCGCACGGATCCTGCCCGCGGACGTCTCTCGTCGCATGCCGGCCCCCCAGCCTGCGGAGGTATCGCCCCGGCCTGGTCAGCGACCTCCTGAGCAGCGGGACGTACCCGCTCACCCCGCGTCCGGCAGCCGCGGGCGTCGTGCCGGCCCGGCACGACCGTTCATGCGCAAGATCCTCCGCTTCGACCCAGTCTGCCGATAAGCCGTGCTCGACATCGAGGGTTCCTGCCAGGCGCTTGTCGACCCGGGACAGGACTGGCACGAGGATCTCCTGGTAGAACGCCTCGGTCAGCAGGAGCGGTGTGTCTTCCGGCAGTGTCGTGCCCGGCCTCTGGGGCGATGCGTCGACCCACAGGCAGCTCAGGCCTCTGGCTGCGAGGAGAACGCTCGCAAAGAGCCCTGCTATACCCTCCCCCGCACCGATGACGTCATAAGTGCCCTTCACAGCCTCACTCCGTCCTCGTTCACGATGGAAACGCCCAGCCCGGCAAGCATCGCCGCCGCCACCCCGCGGCCTTCGCACTGGCGGCCTTCGACCCACACCACGTGGGTCCCGCAGGAAGGACTCCTCTCCTTGAGTATGGCGAACCGGGCACGGAGCTTACCCGCGAGCAGACATGCCTGTTCGGCGCCCGCGAGGAATGCGGCGGTGACGTCTCGGCCCCGGGCATCGATGAGCCGGGCCGTCCCCTTCAAAACCGCCTCCCCGTCCCCGCCCGTGAACTGGGCGCTGGGTCGCGGCGTGGGCAGACCGCCGAGCTGCTCGGGGCAGATCGGAACGATGGCGATCCCGGGAATCTCCAGAACGGGTCGTGACACCTTGGATGACCCGTCATACCTGCAGTTCACACCCAGCAGGCACGCGCTGACCAGGACCGTGCCCTCTAGTCTTCCAAAGGGGGATTGGTCAGGCATGCATCGCCACCCTTCATGAGGCCCGTGACAATCACCTTTCTGCCCTCGACGGTGAGCCTGCCCTGGGCGAAGAGCTGGATGGCCCGGGGATAGATCCTGTGCTCGAGCCTGAGTATGCGGTCCTGCAGGACCTCTTCGGTGTCGTCCGGATGCACCGGCACCACGGCCTGGATGATGATGGGCCCGGTGTCGACGCCCTCGTCCACGAAGTGAACCGTACACCCCGAGAACCTCACGCCGTGGTCGATGGCCTTCTGGCGTACGTGCAGCCCGGGAAACGAGGGGAGCAGGGCGGGGTGGATGTTCATGATCCGCCCCGGGAACTGCCTGAGGAACGCGGGCGTGAGTACCCGCATGAACCCTGCCAGCGCCACCAGGTCGACCCGGTATTCGTGAAGGGCCCCTGCGAGCTCCCGGTCAAAGGTTTCCCTGTCCGGATATTCGGCAGGGGAGATCACACGGGTCGGTATGCCCCTGTTTCGGGCGCGCTCCAGGGCGTAGGCACCCTTGGCATTGCTCAGGACGATGGAGACCTCGCCGTCGATTGCGCCGCGCCCGCAGGCGTCGATGATGGACTGGAGGTTGGATCCGCTGCCCGAGACGAGGACGCCGATGCGAATCACGCGCAGGCCCCCTACGAGATGACGACCGATTCGGCGCCCTTGGTCCGCGACTCGATGTGGCCGATGATCTCGGCGGACTCCTTGAGTCCCCTGAGCCGGAGCATCACCTCGTCCGCATCCTTGGGCGAGACGATCAGGATCATGCCGATGCCCATGTTGAAGGTGCGGTACATCTCGGCGTCATCGATCTTGCCGATGTCCCGGATGAAACGGAAGACGGGCGGCACCTCCCAGGCATCCCTGCTGATATGCGCCGATGACCGTGACGGGAGGACCCGGGGAATGTTGTCGATGAACCCGCCACCCGTGATGTGGACGACACCCTTGATCTCGAAGCCCCGCAGCACGTTGAGCGCGCTCTTGACGTAGATCCTGGTGGGGGTCAGGAGCTCCTCGGCCAGGGTCCTGCCGAGGTCTTCCACGTAATCGTCGACGCGCAGCTTGGCCCGCTCGAACAGGACCTTCCTCACCAGGGAGAACCCGTTGCTGTGGAGCCCCGACGAATGGATCCCGATGATGACGTCCTTGGCTGAGACGCGCGACCCGTCGATGATCTTGTCGCTGTCCACCACGCCGACGCCGAAGCCTGCCAGGTCGTACTCGTCCTCGCGGTAGAAGCCCGGCATCTCGGCGGTCTCGCCGCCGATCAGGGCGCAGCCGGCCTCCTTGCAGCCCCTGGTGATCCCCGCGATGACCGTCTTGGCACGCTCCAGGCTCAGCCTGCCGGTGGCGAAGTAATCGAGGAAGAACAGGGGCTGGGCGCCGACGACCACGAGGTCGTTGACCACCATGGCCACCAGGTCGATGCCGATGCCCTCGTGGTTCTCGGCCATGAACGCGATCTTGAGCTTGGTCCCGACGCCGTCCGTCGATGAGACGAGGACAGGTTCGGTGTAGTTGCCGATATCCAGCTTGAACATCCCGGCGAACCCGCCTATGCCCCCGATGACCTCGGGCCCGTGGGTCGATTTCACGCTGGATTTGATGGCCTTGACAAACAGGTTCTGCTTGTCGATATCAACGCCCGCATCTCGATAGGTCAAAGACATGTATACCCCCAAACCCCTCCATTACTATATGAGAATCGTCAGCTCGTCAATGAGCCTTCGGCGCGGACAAAAAAAGAGGATGGCGGTTTGGGCAAAGGACCCGCCATCCAAAGAGGAGGTAGTTAGGACTTGTGTAGCTATGAAGAGGTTTCCGTTCTCACTGTTCCCGTTCGGGGGTCGCTGCGTTCCTTCGATCCCGCATCAGATCCGCGCACACCGACCCTGGCCCCATCCGCGGTGGAGTGCCTTGCCCGAACCGGGTCCGAACCTCGCGTCGGGCACGATCTTCTTGATGCCGAGCTGATGCCTGATCCTTTCCTCATCGAGCTGGTCCCTGATCGCGTTGATCTGCTTCTGGGTGTCCCTGATCTTCTTCTCGTCAGGGTTCTCGCTGTTCATCAGGAGCCTCATCTCGGCCCTCTTCACGCGCATCTGGTCGCGCAGGGATGAGGACTTCTCGGAGAACTCGTCGTGGATCTTCTGCAGCTGTGCCTTCTGTCCATCGGTGAGAGTGCTGTCCTGGTAGTTATAGTACGGGCATCCCTCCCATCCCTGTCCGCGCTCGAACCTGGGGCCGTCGGGACCCTGGCCCTTCCCGGACCACCGGGGACCGTACGCCATGGCGGGCAGCGCGGCCATCATGAGAACCGCCAGCAGCGCGAGCACCATACTGTATCGTTTCATCGTGTGCCTCCTTGCAGGTGTTTGCCCATACAAGAGCAACTGGCGTGCCAAACGTCTGGAACCATGTCCTGACCATTGATATCATTATTCTTTTCTGTGTCATGGCAGCCGCACTATCCACCAGGCAGTGCCCCGGCCAGGGGAGAGTGTATACTATCTATACAGCGACCCTATACAGGTGTATAAAAGATATACACCGTCCCGTGGTACGATTGCCGCCAAAGCAGGGAAGATGCGTGTCTGGAGCCAGTGGCATGAGAGTTGAAAGGCCCAATCCCGGGAATCTTATGGATATCGGTCAGGACAGAACGTCCAGGAAGGCCTGGATACGCATATCACCCTGGGTGATCATGGGTTCCCTCGTCGTCATGGTGCCGATCTTCATCTTCGTCACCATGGAGAGCATACAGACCCAGAGAAGGAACATGGAGCTCATGCTCAGCGAAAAGGGGGGAGCCCTCATCCGCTCCTTCGAGGCAGGCACCAGGACGGGCATGATGGGCAGGGACTGGAGCGGCGCCCGCGTACAGCGGCTCATCATGGAGACCGCAGACCTCCCCGACATCCAGTACATCCTCATCACGGACCGCCAGGGCAGGATCGTCGCCCACAACCAGCCCCTGAACATCGGGAGGATGTATGGCCCCGACCTCCCGGACAGGATCGACAAGACCCTGCGGTGGAGAATCGTCACCACCGTTGACGGGAAAAAGGTCTTCGAGGTGTACCGCCGGTACAGCCCTTCCCGGGGCGGGATGCTGCTCATGCCCCGGGACCTGCATTCCCGCGACTGGTTCTCGCCCCACATGCTGCCCAGGATGGCACCCCCCCCTGCCCAGGTCATCTACATCGGCCTCGACATGGAGCCGGTGGAAAAGATCATCAACGAGAGCATCAAGCAGAAGGTCATCCTCGCCATCATCCTGCTCATGTACGGACTGCTCGGCATCGTGGCCGTGGTGATCGCCCAGAACTACCTCTCCACGAAGGCCTCGCTGTCGAGGATCAAGGCCTTCTCCGACACCCTGGTGGAGAACATGCCCATCGGCCTCGTCGTCATCGGGGAGAACGGCTCGATCGTCACCCTCAACGACGTCTCGGAAAAGCTCCTCAGGATCACTGCATCCCAGGCCGTGGGGAAGGCCTCCCGGGAGGTCCTGCCCGAGCAGATCACCTCGCTGGTCCAGGGGGTCCGCCACCCCCATGACATCGCGGTGCGCGACCTGCGCATACCGATCGACGGGAAGACCATGGCCTTCGATGCCAGCGCCGGCATGCTCAGGGACGACGAGGGCCACATCCTCGGCCACATCGTGCTCCTGCGCGACATCACCGAGATCGAACACCTCAAGCGGGAGATGGAGCGCAAGGAGCGGCTCGCCTCCATCGGCAGCCTGGCAGCGGGCGTGGCCCATGAGATCAGGAACCCGCTGAGCTCGATCAAGGGATTCGCCACCTACTTCAAGGAACGCTACCGCGGCGTCCCCGAAGACCAGCGCATAGCGGACATCATGGTGGGTGAAGTGGAGCGGCTCAACCGCGTCATCGGCCAGCTCCTCGAGTTCGCCCGGCCCTTGGACCTCCGGATACAGGCCTCTTCCCTGCTCGACATCGTGAGCCGCTCGCTCGAGATGATCGAGCAGCAGGCCTCGGAGAAGAACATCCGCATCGACCGGTCCGGGCTCGGGGACGGACCCTGCCCGGTGGATGTCGATCCGGACAAGATCGCCCAGGTGCTGCTGAACCTCTATCTCAATGCCATGGAGGCCATGCAGGAGGGGGGCACTCTGGCCGTGAAGACCAGGTGCGACGAGAAGACCGCCCGGTTCGCCGTCGACGTCGTCGACACGGGACACGGGATCGCGCAGGACGACCTTGCGCATATCTTCGACCCGTACTTCACCACCAAGCAGTCCGGGACGGGCCTGGGCCTGGCCATTGTGCACAAGATCATGGAGGCGCACGGCGGGGAGATCAAGGTCCAGAGCGTGCCGGGAACCGGGACGACCGTGTCCCTGACCATGCCGTCGGGAGGTGCGTGACCATGGAGCGAAGACCGGCGAAGAGCATCCTCGTGGTGGACGACGACCTCGGCCACCGCACCATGCTGAGGACCCTGCTGGGGGGATGGGGCTACGCGGTGAGGGAGGCGGACGACGGCCAGGGCGCCATCGAGGCCGTCCAGGAAGGCCCCTTCGACCTCGTCCTCATGGACATCCGCATGGTCAAGGTCTCGGGTCTGCAGGCCCTGAACGCCATAAAGGAGATCAACCCGGCAATCCCGGTGATCATCATGACCGCCTACTCCTCGGTGGAGACCGCCATCGATGCCATGAAGAAGGGGGCCTACGAGTACCTGACCAAGCCCCTGGACTTCGACGAACTGCGCCTCAAGATGGAGCAGGCCATGGATCACAGCATGCTCCGGGAGGAGAACCGCCGCCTGCGGGAGCTCGTGGGCGACCGCTTCGATTCCGGCAGCATCATCGGCAGGAGCCCCGCCATGGTGAGGCTCCTGGAGACCACGGCCCGGGCGGCGAACTCGGACGCCACCGTGCTCATCACCGGGGAATCGGGCACGGGCAAGGAGATGATCGCCGGCGCCATCCACTTCAACTCGCCCCGCAGGGACAGATCCTTCATCAAGATGAACTGCGCCGCCATATCGGAGGGCCTGCTGGAATCCGAGCTCTTCGGCCACGAGAAGGGATCGTTCACCGGGGCCCTGCGCCGCCGTGAAGGCAGCTTCAAGCAGGCGGACAGCGGCACCCTCTTCCTCGACGAGGTGAGCGAGATGTCGCTGGCCATGCAGGTCAAGCTCCTGCGGGTCCTCCAGGAAAAGGAGTTCACCCGCGTCGGCGGCGAGGAGGTGATCAGGGTCGACGTGCGCATCATCGCGGCCACCAACAAGGACCTCCCCGCCCTGGTCAGGGAGGGCGGGTTCCGGGAGGACCTCTACTACCGCCTCAACGTCATCAACCTCTCCGTCCCCCCCCTGAGGGAGCGCCGGGAGGACATTCCCCTGCTGGCCGGGCATTTCCTGAAGATGTTCTCGGAGAAGAACGGCAAGCCCGTCAAGGGCTACACGCCCCAGGCCATGGACAAGCTCATCAGGCACCCCTGGCCCGGCAACGTGCGCGAGATGATGAACACGATCGAGAGCGCCGTGGTGCTCTCCAGCTCCACCTACCTGCGCGAGGGCGACATACCCGACTTCCGCGAGGAGCTCGCCACCGCGGTTCCCCCCGAGGCACCGGACGACCTCAGCCTGGACGAGATGGAGCGCTCCACCATCCTGAAGACCCTGGAGTCGGTCCGGGGCAACAAGAGCGAGGCGGCCAGGAAGCTGGGCATCACCCGGGCCACGCTCCACAAGAAGCTCAAGAAGTACGGCGTCTCCTAGGGGTCGACGACGAGGCCCGGGAAGAACCCGTTCATCTCGTCGGCGAACTGCACCCTGTTCCGGTAGTGTATGGCGTGCAGCCCCTGAGAACGAGCCCGCAGGACATGTCCCTCCGTGTCGTCGATGAACAGGGCGCGCCGCGGCGCAAGCCCCATGTCGGCAAGGACATCCGTGAACTGGCTCGGGTCGTACTTGGACTTGCCCGTCTCGTAGCTGTTGTAGACCTTCTCGAAGAGCGGCGAGAAGTGCATCCTCCCGTCGAGCTCCGCCAGCCAGTCGGTCTGATCGCTCAGGATGGCGACCCTCACCCCCCGCGAGCGCAGTCCTTCGACGACGGACAGCATCGAGTCCCTCAGCACGAACCCGCCCAGGATGATGCGCCTGAGCTCGGCATCGTCCTGCCTGATGCCGGTCGCGTCACGGAGCCGTGCGAAGTAGAGCGCCTCCGTCGCCCTGCCGGTGAGATACCCGCACGCCGCTATGAGGTCCCGGGCCGTCTCGAAGAATCCCTCCGGGTCCAGCGAGTTGAGCCCTGCGATGCGGTACAGTCCGTGCCTGAACCCCTCCTCGGACAGGACACCGCCGAAATCGAAAAGCACCGCCTCTATGCCTTCGTTCAAGGATCCGGTCCCTCCTCCTACCGTATCAGGCCGCCGAGCACGTCACGGAACACCAGGAGCACGGGCAGCACTCCCGCCAGGAACAGCAGCGTGTTCCACACGAACATGTTGGATGCCAGGGGCCCGTCCAGGTCGAACAGCACGGAGGCCACCACCGAGTAGATGGCCGCGGGCATGAAGGCCTGCAGCAGGATCACCGTCTCGATGGCCGGGTCGAGCCTCACCGCGCTCAGCACGGCCAGGACGACGCCCGGCACCAGCATGAACTTGATGGCGGCCAGGGCAGCGTTCTCCCTGCCCGAGGCGAAGAAGGCCGGCATCTCGAAGTTGAGCCCGAGGGTGAAGTAGTACAGGGCCATGGAGACGACGATGAAGACATCCACCGGGAAGGCCGCCGCCGGCCGCACGATGCCAAGCCACAGGAGCAGCAGGGACACGATGACGGCATAGAAGGGCATGTTCTGGAGGTTCAGGAAGAAGCCGCGTATCGATGCCGTGGTGAACCTCTCGCCGGTCGACTGCATGCGTGCGTAGGGAAAGATCACGAGGAAGATGCAGGGCATGAAATAGGACAGGAAGAGGAATGCGAGGCCGAGGCCCTTCTCTCCGAGGAACAGGTAGCAGAGAAAGGCGCCCATGGTGAACCCGTGGTTGGCCAGCGACGAAGAGATGAGGAAGGTCGCCCCCCTCTTTCCCGACACGCCGAGCACCCTTCTGCCGGCACCCCCGAAGGCCATGCCCAGGGCCACGAGGGAGATCCCCGCGAGCGGCAGGACGGCCATCTCGCCCGTCAGGGCGAGCCCCCAGGTGCTCCACAGCACGATCACGGGTTCGATGAAGACGAGGTTGAGCCTGATGAGGCCCTTGGTGAAGGCCGGCAGACTCCGGAACCTGTAGAACCTCTTGGCGACCATGCCCGACAAGAAGGGGACGATGATCAGTACCTGGAAGAGGATGAACCTGGTCGTGACATCCATGCACAAGGCTCTATATCACAGGATGAACGATCTGACCTCAGCGTTTCTGGCAGGCCGGCCGAAAGGGAGCTTCAGCCCCTTCCCTAGTGCCTGTCGAGTTCTGTCCTCACGGCCCGCGCCAGGTCGTTGAGCGTGTAGGGCTTGCGGATATAGCTGCCCACGCCCAGGGCGAGCGCCCTTTTCACGCGGTCCGTCTCGGAGAACCCGCTCACGATGATGGCCTTCTGGCTTCCCTTCATGTCGAGGATCTTCTGGTAGGTCTCGAGCCCGTCGATCCCGGGTTCCATGATCATGTCGAGGATGACGAGATCCACCTCGTTGTCTTTCAGGAATTCCAGGGCATCCTCTCCCGAACTCGTGCTTTCGACGTGGTAGCCGATCTTCCTCAGGACGCTCCGGGTGATCTCGCGCTGGTCCTCGGCGTCGTCCACCACGAGGACCCGTTCGGAGCCGGCGTAATCCCGGATCGACCCCTTCGGGGCCTTGTCCCTGACGAGGAACCTCGTCACCGGGAAGTAGAGGTCGAACCTGGTTCCCCTGCCCTCCTCGCTCTCCACGTTGATATACGCATTGTGGTCCTTGACCGTTGACCACACCACGGTCATGCCGAGCCCCGTCCCGCTCCTGCCCATGACCTTCTTGGAGAAGAACGGCTCGAAGATCATCTTGAGGTCCTCCTCCGAGATGCCGATGCCCGTGTCCGCCACCGACAATACGGCGTATTCCCCCCGGGCGACGTTGTCATAACCCTTCAGGGACTTGTCCAGGTACATGTTCTCGGTGCGGACGATGACGGTGCCGCCTTCGGGCATGGCCTCCGCTGCGTTCGACACGAGGTTCATGACGGTCTTGCCGAGGTGCACCTCGGATCCGAGTATGTATTTCAGATCATCGTCGAGCTGCAGATCGACCTTCATGTTCGGGTGATACTCCCTGAGCCGGTCGAATTCGGGGCTCTCGAAGTAGTCCCGCACGATGGCGTTCAGGTCGACGGCATTCGAGATGCTGACACCCCTGCGGGCGAGGGTGAGCAGGTCCTGTACCATGGCAGCGGCCTTCTCGCCGGTCTTCTTGATGGTGGTAACCGCCTTTCTCATGGGCGAGTCGTCCGGGAGCTCCAGGAGGAGGAGTTCGGGGTAGCTCGTGATGCCGCTGAGGATGTTGTTCAGGTCATGGGCGACGCCGCCTGCCAGGCTCCCGATGGCCTCCATCTTCTGGGCACGGATGAGCTGGGCCTCGAGCTGCCTCTTCTCGTACTCGGCCTGCTTGCGCGCCGTGATGTCGTTGCCGACGCAGAGGATCTCCGTGAGCGCACCGCCCTTTCCGTGAATGGCCTTGTTGCTCCAGCTCACCCAGACCCGCTCGCCGTTCTTGAGAATGTTCTCGTTCTCCACGGTGACATGCTCCTCGGGGCGGGCGAGGAACTCCCTCGTGGCCGGGAACAGCGGTCTGCCCTGCACGTCCCTTTCGGGCACGATGAGGCCCATGATGTTCCGACCGATCATCTCATGATCGAGATAGCCGTAGAACTCCCGGGCGAAGCGGTTGGCAAAGGTGATGACGCCATGGGCGTCGATCCGGATGATGATGCTGTTGGCGCTCTCGACGAGGTCGCGGTACTTCTCCTCGCTGGCCTGCATCTGTTCGAAGGTCCGCGCGTTGTTGATGCTGATGGCGATCTGGGGAGCGATTGCCATGAGGAGATCGAGATCGTTCTGCTTGAGCGAAATGGTCGACTGCACCCTGTCCACGGCAAGGACACCGAGCGGCTCGTCCCTGAACACGATGGGAACGGAGATGAACGAGCTTGAACCGGACAGGTGGAGCAGCTCCTGGCTCCGCCTGGAGAGCTCCTCGGTAATGGTGCTGGCGTTGTCTATGAGGAACGGCTTCTTCTCCTTGAAGGAGACTACCAGGGGACCCCTGGACGCAGGGTTGTCCAGGTGCAGCTCGACGCCTCTCAGGTAGTCTTCCTGGTCCGGGGCAAGGCCGTACCCTGCCTTGAAGATAAGTCTCGTCTTGTCTTCGTTCGCCAGGAAGACGGTGCCCCGCTCGAAGTCGAGCCTACTCTTGAGGATGCTCATGATCGTGTCCAGGAGGGTTTCGATGTCGAGGGTGCGCGATATGGCCTGGCCCATTTCCCGGGCGAGGGTGGCATCGTTGTAGCGGGCGTTCGATTCGGCGATGAGCATCTCGGCCGTGAGGGACTGTTCCTCTATCTGCTTCTTGTACTCCCTGTTCTCGAGGTACCAGTTGATGCTGGTGATTCCCGTCACGAGCAGGAAACAGAACAGGGACAGCTTCACCAGCGCCGCCAGTGGGAGGAAGAACGCCCAGGCTATGCACACAAGAGGGGCCAGGAGCAACAAGAAGTTCCGATATCTTTTGATCCTCAGGAACAGGGGCTCTGCCCATGTGATGATATACCGGCATTGCGCGTCGCCCCTGTGGATGCACTCGGGATGTTCCACCTGGGCATAGTGACCGGTGAACCCACCGGCAATGGCCTCGAACTGCCCTATGCGGTTATCACACTGATACTTTTTCTCCTTGACGCCGGGCAACGGGGTGGTAACGACCTCGAGCCTGCAGTGGCCCTGCTTCTGAACGGTAAGGCGAGACCCTCTGGAGACCTTTGCGTGTATCATGGGCAGGAGGTTGTAGGCCTTCTCCGGGCCGATGAAGCCGTGGATATATTCCCGCATGACCTTGTATGCCTTGGACGAAACCACGTATCGTCCGGCATCTCGGGCAATCATGGGATTCCTCGTCTTCTTGTTGATGAATGCGTGAAACCGGTCGGTCACCTCCTGGGTATACCACACGCCTGGGTCTTCGAGCTGGTAACGGGTCATGCCGATGTAATCGAGGACCTCATCCGTGGATATATCGGGATAGTATTTCTCCAGATACTCGATATACGTCTTGATGATTCGAACATTGTAGAGCAGGGGGTTGCCCTGTGCATCATGGCTCATAGAGCGCCTGCCCCCATGCAGGTGCGGGTGACGACCGACCCGGTGCGCATTGCATCGTGATGGAGATATCCCGTGTGTATCACAGAAGTTGTATCGTCATTTTCTTGCAGGAATATGAGCCGTTTCGGCCACGAACGACCCGGACCCGGGTAAGGCCATGGTTATCTATGGAAACCGAGCATGGATTCCAGGAGACTCTTGATGAATTTCAGGTACTTGAACTTGGTCATCCTCTTGATTGCATCGAAGTGCGGATCGAAATACCGTGTCTTCGCTATCCACATGCAATATTTCTTGGGGTAGGGAACTCCCACCGCCTCGAGGTATGCGCTCGGGAAGACCTGCAGGACCACCTCGGGTGTGCCGTATTCTTTCCCCAGCGTAGCGATGGCCGTCTGCAGTATCTTCCAGGGCAGCACCCGCGGGTCCGGATAGGGGACGATGATCTTTATGTCGTTGAGCAGGTCGGAGAGATTCAACCCCCTGTCGGACCGGTCGACAAGAAGGAAAGCCACCCGGTCTCCGTCCCTGGTCAGCACGTAAGGCCTGCATTCCCTTCGCAGCCCCAGTCTCCCGTAGGTCTCCCAGAGGGTATCGTCCTCGTTCTCGAGGTCGAACGCCTCGATCATGAGCCCCTGCGAACTGCGGTGATATGCCTCATGGAGCGCGGCGAGATCATCCCCGGTGCACCGGGCCAGGTTCCAGCCCACAGGCAGGTCCACGATCTCTTCAGGGAGGGGGTGCGTGAGGTACGCGAACGTGTCCACTGAACACATGTGAGGGGCGTTGAGGATACGGCAGACGCCGCCGAAGAAGTGGTTCGGAAACTTGTTGTCCGGGCGGTAGTAGAATACCAGGTACTTCATCCCGACGGACGGCATCCGGTGGAACCCGTCGAGGTAATTGAGTATCTGCTGCAGGACAAAGAGTCCTGTCCGTTTCCTCCCCATGGGCAGGGCCGCCAGGTGATGCACCATCCACGTCGATGGATAGGCCTTGATGATCGACACGTGACCGTAGATCTGGTCATTCATCTGGTAGGTGAGACTGGAGAATATCTCGGGGCAGTGGTGATAGAGGTGTTCATAGGTCCCCTTGAACGTTTCCTTATACTGGCTTATGCAACGGTACTTGTCGGGGTAAATGAAGCCGGAGCGGAAGAAGAACTCCCAGAGCGCATCGAGGGGGACCTTGGACGAGGCGACGGAATGGGGGTCATCGGTACGGGTGAGCAGGTTGAACAGGCGGGTATACGTCACCGGGCCGATATCCGTGATGACGAAGCCGTACTTCGTCATGCCTCCCCACTGCTTCCTGCCATACACCACCTGTGCCGAGCACTTCAATGCAAACTCGCCTGAGAAAACGATCTCCACGTCGTGGAATATCATGCCGGGTATGAGAAGCACCTGTTCGGAGCGCTCCGCAATGGAGAACCCAGACGTATTGATATCGACCACGTCATAGGAAACCCTCTTTTCAGTGAACGTATGCTCGAACGTGATACGGGGGCTCGGCACAGGGTTGAGCCTTGCGTTCCTGAACTTCCTCTCATCATATTTCCTGGACGGCACGTTGAGGGGGTTCAGGACGATGGTGCCGCTTTCCGAGTCAGATCGCACCAGTTGCGCCGTTCCCGAGTATACCCGCTCACCGTTTCTGAAGAGGTGAATGGTCGATGTGTCTCCCTGCCTCAGGGAGCCGACCTTGTCCCGGAATTCTTCCATCACCGCGATGCGCAGCCCTGAGGGGTGGAATTCTTGAAGGCTCCCGTCAAAGGCGCCCTCTGTGAATTTGATGTGCGCCTCCACCATGGAACACGGGTGCCGTTTTATATGGCGCGTCTGGAACGATGCGGCTGCCCCCTTGAACCGTGCGGTGAAGGATCGGGACGATCTCTTCTCAGAATCGATGTCCATGAGGATCACCGAATCACCGTTGTCTATGACCAGCCCTTCGATCTCGAAGGCGTCCATGGACCCCTGGATGCTGGCTGCCAGCGAGCAGAAGACATGATCTTCCCTGCACGGTCCTGGGTCTACCTTGAAGAGAAATTCCTCTCGAGTTAGCCCGTGCCTTACGAGGGCGAACACCTGAAAGCCCATGAAATTGTGATAATTCAGGGTATTGATGAAACGTTTCCGGTCGACCTTTCTCTTCGCGAAAAAGGCGCTTTTCAGGTCAGCTCTCCTGAATTGTATGCCATGGGCCGTCGATGCCGAGCCCTCATCACAACGCACGCCATTGGCGGTTACCATGCCATGAACATCGTTGTCCACCGGATGCCCCTATCGGAATCACATATCAAGATTCTATCACATAGCACGTTTCTGGGGCCTATATACACCACATCACCAGAACAATCCACATGGAATCATGGACATCGCAGTGAGTCTGCATCGGCTTCCGGCGGCACTCCTTCAAGTGGCACACGGCGATGAGTCCGGAGATCCTGAGGCCATGAAGCATGGCTCACGGCGAGGGCTTCTTGCCGTGCACCACTATCAGGGGCGTGTAGGTAAACCTCCTCGGGCTCGAGAAGATGTCCTTGAAATCCGAGAAGAAGGAACTGTATCCGCCGGGATACTCACTGAAGAGATCCTTGGCCTTCACTGAAGCCATCTCCACCTTCTTGACCCAGTTGAAATCATCGCTTTGCTGCAGTTCTCCGTAAATGAGGTGGTGCGGGAGAAGATGCACCTCGATATCACGAAACCCCAGATCATACAGGTAGGTATACATCTTCCTGCCCACGAAGGGGTCGAAGTTGAACTTCTGCATCATCTTGAAGACCAGCTTCTGGAGGATGCTTTCCATCTCGACCTTCATGGGGTAGTGAGTCAGGCAGTTGTAGTCGAGGTCGAGCAGGCACAGCCTGCCATCGGGCTTCAGCGCGCTGGCGGCATTCCGGATGATGTCCACCGAACCTTCCAGGTAGTATTCCAGCACGAAGCGGATCCAGATGAAATCGAACGCACCGAGTTCGTCAAGGGGCTGTCTCAGGTCCATGCACCGAAATTCGATGCCGGGTTTCCCCGCGTAGTGCTTCTCCGCGAATTGGATGCGGTCCCCGGCGAAGTCGATACCCACTGCGGATCCTCCCGGCTGGACGATCTCATGGATCACCGACGTGGTCTTGCCCGATCCGCACCCGCCGTCGAGCACCCGCACACCCGGACCGATGCCGCACAACGCAGCCTGTCGTCTCACCGCATCGGGGTCGGTCTTCACGTCGAGCCTGAGCGCCTCTTGGGGGTTTTCCATGAGGTACTGCTGTGTCGTGTCCATGTCACCTCTCTTCATCGTATGCAGTCGAAGCATCACACGATGGGCTTGTCCATGTCCGTCGTCACCCCGGGTGAGCCACCGGGGCCACCGCCTTGTCCCTCGCACGCCGTGCGCGCTTCTTTTTCTGTTTTCTCGCCCTGGCGATCTCCTGGTCCTTCGACGAGCCACCTGGCGAGACGAGGGACTCGACCTTGTCGGCCAGGATCCTCCGGGCAAAAAACCTGTTCGCCTCCCGGGAGCGCGTCTCCTGGCACTTCACCTCGATGCCGGTCGGCCCGTGCAGGATATGCACGCAGGAGGACGTCTTGTTGACCTTCTGGCCCCCGCGGCCCCGCGCCCGGACGAAGCGTTCAACAATGTCCTCATCTTTGATGCCCAGGTCCCTCATACGGTCTTCAAGTGCCTTGATCTTTTCCGGGCTGATGAAGGTCTCTCCCATCTCGGTTTCGGTTCGACACCTTTTTAAGGCGCCCCGCCTCCTTCGCTGCTAGTGGAAGTAGATGAGGTACACGGCCGAGAAGGCCAGGTAGGCCATGCCGATGAGCAGGGCAATGGCCAGCTTGTCGTAGAACACGAAGGGACCGAAGACCCAGTAGTCGCAGTTCGGGCACTTGAGGAACCACCTCCGCTTGATGACGCTCTTGCACCGCGGGCAGTAGAAGCGCACGCCGGGCTCTCCGTGCTCCCTTATGTCTATGTTCCTCTTGAGTTCCTTGTGGACATTCATGCGCTCGCCGCACTTGGAGCACCTGACGTCGACGGGCTGAAAATCGTCCCAGACCATCTTCTTGCCGCATGTCGGGCACTTGACGGTAATCATGGATCGTCTCTTCCCCTTTCCCTGTCACGAACTTTTCATGATGAGATCCATCTGCCCCCCTGGCTCACCAGAAGGGAAATCCACAGGTGATCCACCCCGTACTGCACGTGGAGCGTGACGTTCCTGCCCGTGGGGGTGAACTCCACGTCAAGGTCCTTGTCTCCCGGGACGTGCAGCCTCCTGGGCAGGACGGCCTCGTCGACGAACAGCAGACCCCAGGGGTACACCACCTTCGTGCCGCCCTCGGTCATCGCCTTGTACAGATAGGTGCTGCGGGGCATGTCGCCTGCGACCAGGCCGACGATGCCGCTCAGGGGCAGCTCAACGACGTGCCCGGGCCTGCCCCACATGTCCCGGACTTGGAGCTGCCGGTCGTTTATGTCGATGGTGCCCGCCGCCACCCCGCCGGGACCGTAGGTCTGAATGACGCCGCTCTCCGGGGAGGTGAGGAGAACGGCACCCCGCAGCGCGAGGTCCTCGCCCCGGACCTTTCCGCTGGCCGTGAACTCGGCCCGGAAGGGGTAGATCTCCTGCCGGGGCACCTCCAGGTGGGCGCAGCCGGCCAACAGGACCAGACTCAGGGCGACCCAGACACAACGCTTCATCTGTGGCCTCATATACAGGGTTGAGGAGAGAATGGCAAGAAGGGCCATATTGACAAGAGGCCGGAGCGGATTAATTTCTTAAGACAAATGATCAGCAAGATACTCATACCCACGGACTTCAGTCAGCCGGCGCGGCACGCCTTCACCTACGCGGTGGACCTCAACAGGCTGTTCGGGGCCAGGCTCTATCTCGTCCATGTCCTGCAGGACTTCACCGAATTCTCCGAGTACAACCTGAGCCCCACCATCCTCCCCCAGCTCTACCTCGAGTTCGAGCAGAGCGCCTCGAACAAGCTCGAAGAGATGGTGCGCCACATCGTCCCCGAGCACATGCACTGCGACACCTACATCCTGCACGGTGTGCCCTTCTACGAGATCATCCAGTTCTCGCGCACCGAGCAGGTCGACCTCATCGTGGTGGGCTCCCACGGACGCACCGGCCTCAAGCACGTGCTCTTCGGACACACCGCGGAGAAGATCGTCAAGAAGTCGCCCTGCCCGGTCCTTTCGGTGAGGCACCCCGAGGCCGAGTTCGCCATGCCGTGAGGGGGGCGATTTCTCCCGGGAGGGCTCCTCTACTGGATGGGGTTGATGGGTCCGGTGAGCCTGCCCTCCACGAACTGTCTCACCAGCGGGTCCGGGGTCGTCCTGAAATCCTCGGGCGTCCCGTAGAACGCGATCTTGCCGTCATAGAGCAGGGCCATGTAGTCCGCCAGCGTGAACGCCCCCTTGATGTCGTGGCTGATCACCAGGCTCGTGGCCCCCGTTCTGGTCTGGACCTGCTTGATGAGCGTGTTGATGGCGCTCGTCATGACCGGGTCGAGGCCGGTGGTGGGCTCGTCGAACAGGAGGACCTTGGGGCTCAGCGCCAGGGCACGTGCGAGCCCCACCCGCTTGCGCATGCCCCCGGAAAGCTGGGCGGGCATCTTGGCCTCGATGCCTGCCAGGCCGACCTCCCGGAGCAGCGAGGACACCTCCGCGGCGATCTGCTCCCTGGTGAGGTCCGTGTGGATGGTGAAGGGGAACCCCACGTTCTCGCCGACGCTCATGGAGTCGAACAGGGCCGAGTCCTGGAAGCAGACGCCGTACTTCTTGCGGACCTCGGTGAGCTCGGCCTCTCCCATAGCCACGATGTCCTGACCTTCCACGAGGATCTGTCCCGAATCGGGCCTGAGCAGGCCCAGCACGTGCTTGAGCAGCACGCTCTTGCCCGTGCCCGTGGGTCCCATGACGATGGTGATCTTGCCCTCCACGACGGACAGGTCGAGGTCGTCGATGACGCGCTGGGACCGGAATGTCTTGGTGAGGCCGCGGATCTCTATCATGCGTCAACCCTTCCAGCGCGTCTCGTAGAGGTCGTCCCTACGGTGTGCGCGCAGGGGAAACCTGGTTCTGATGGCGTCCACTTCGCCGGTATCGATCTGAACGACCTCCACGGTCTCTTCCATGCCGGCGTCCACGAGGACATCGCCCCAGGGGGAGGCCACGATGGAATGACCCCAGGGCACGTAGCCGAGCTGCGGGTTGTTCGCGGGCTGCACCCCGGCGACAAAGGCCTGGAGCTCGACGGCCCTGAGCCTCACGAGCATCTCCCAGTGGGCCTTCCCGGTGGCATGGGCGAACGCCGCCGGCACGAAGAGGAGCCTGACATCCCTGTCCGCCAGGATCTGCGTCAGCGGGGTGAATCGTATGTCGTAGCAGACGATGACCGCCGCCTTCCCCCACGGCGTTGCGAAATCCCCCAGGGTGTCGCCGGGCACGATGGTGTCCGACTCCACCACCTTCGGCCCGCCGGGCGGCGTGCAGTCGAAGAGGTGGATCTTGTCGTGACGGTGGACGACCGCGCCCGAGGGATCGATCACGAGAGCCCGGTTGAAGAGGCGCTTCTGCCCGGAAGGCCAGGGCATGGATCCTGCGACGATGAACATGCCCCTGTCCCTGGCAAGGTCCTGGAGCCTCCCGAGGGCCGACTCGCTGTACGGCGCAGCCTTGCGGATCGACATCGGTTCGTACGGGGTGGTGAACATCTCGGGCAAGCAGGCTATCTTCGCCCCCATCTCAGCGGCGCGGCCGAGCAGTGCGCAGGCCCTGTCGATGTTCGCCTCGATGTCGTAGCCCTGGCTGATCTGGCACATGCCGAGGGCAAGCCGGTTTTCCATGCTCTGCTTCGATGATCCCTTATTCGCCATACTCATGCTCTGCCTGAAAAATGTGTATCGGCAATAATGAGAAGAGTCAATGATAATGAGAACATTGACCTGTCTGATTGATGCATCTCGACAGGTTTTTCGACGAGGTGCATCGATCAGGCAGGCCAGCGCCGAAGGCGCTGCGATGCTCTTCGGCCCTGTTCGGGTGATCGAGGGAACCGTACGTGAAGAAAATCGACTCCGACCCCAATTAGGAGGTCAGCGACACGAGCGCCTGGTTCAGGCCCCTGGTGTTGCCTTCCTTGGGCAGCCAGGTCGTGACCCTGGTGGAGTGCCTCTTCATCCGGGCCATCCAGGCGCCGAGCTGCTCGGGTCTCATGGAGACGCAGAAGAGCTCGTTCCAGGTGTTCAGGAAAATCACGTCCACTTCCTGTATGACGTGCTGGTTGTCTGGGCACTCCATGTTGCCGATGACCACCACGAACCTGGCGTACTTGTCTTCCATGAGGGACAGCCGGTCCAGCCCTATGGAGCCGGCATCCGGAATGAGCTTTCCCAGCTTCCACAGGAGGGCCTGGATATCGGACAGGACGACCCGGGACGTGTTCGGGATCATGTGGAAGGCCGTGGACGCGTCGAACCTCTTGTTGTACACGAGCCACGCGAGTATCCTGGCCACCCTGGCAGACTCCATGATGGGCCTGTCCGTCTTCAGTTCGGGCATCTGCTCGTAGATGCTCCAGTTCTCTCTCCGGTAGGCGAAGTAGAGGTCCCGGTAGGCCGGCTCCCTCTTCTTCACCCGCTTCTCGGACTCGACCTTGCCGTCCTTCGAGACGTAGAAGGCCTCGATCCTGCGCCTGAGGATCTCCACCTCGACGTCCTCGTCCAGGGCGGAGTGGATCATGTACGCCTTGGCCCTCCGGATGAGCTGGATCGTGGTCAGCTTGAGAAAGGAGTGGATGTCGTCTCCGAATTTGCGGTACAGGTCAACTCCCCACTCGGAAAATCCGTTCAGCTCGGAGACGGCCTTCAGCGACCACCCCCAGGATTTCACGATGTCCACCATGATGGTAGCCTTGTCGTTCCGCTCGATCCTGACCAGGTCGGACCCCCGTATGGAGGGGTTCACCTTGAGATAGAAGCACTTCCTCAGGAGATCCACGGTCCGGTCGTCCCCCCGGCTCCCGTAGAAGTCTTCCACGCGGCGCAGGATGTGGTAGTAGGGGTCCACGATCCCGCCCCTGCTGGCATCGAGCACGTTCCTCTTGAGCATGTTGCACAGGAGCCTGCCCTGGTCCGGCGTGTCCAGGTAGCTTGCCACCAGGGCCATCTTGAGGACCGACTTGAGGGGGTCGTCCAGGGCCTTGTGCATCTGCCACAAGGCAGCACCCAGCAGCTCCTGTTCCGGGATGGCCTCGATGTCGCCCATGTCGATGAACTCTTCGGAGCCCCCGTTCGACCTGGCCTGGAGGGCCCTGCGCAGCTCCTCATAGCCCTCGGCCCCGGTGCCGGGAGGCACGACCCACCACAGCGGAACCCGCCCCTCGATGAGGGTCATGGTGCGGTAGAACTCCTCCTTGAGGATGCTCTTCAGTGCCGACCCCGACCCCTCATGGGACACGTCGCCGAAGGTGTTCGTCCGGATGTCCTGGAGGTCCATGAGGAAGAAGTGGATGGCCAGCACGAACTTGCCGCTGATCCAGCGCTTGAGCAGCTTCAGTTTCCTGTCCAGCACCTTGAGCCGCACGGGACTCACCTTCCTCGAGTCGACCACCACCCAGATGTCGTAGTCGGAGTCCCTCGTCTGGGCGAGGCTGCCCACGGATCCGATGGTGAAGAGGCCCTCGATCTCGTGTTCCCGCGGCAGGTAGTCGTGGACGTTCCCGATCTTCATCCGGGAGGAGAAGAACGAACCGACCTCCTTGAGGGTCTTGGCGGGCCAGTCCATGAGCTTGACGCCGCACGGGCAGTCGTCGCCACTGATATGTCCCGGCAGGGAGGGGTGGTTGATGTGGAGGAGCAGCGGGAGGAACTCGAGCACGACCCGGGCGCCCACCGGATCGCATTTGTACATGAAATCCTTCTTGGCGCGGTTGTAGAGCGTGAATGCCCTGAGTCCGCCCGCAATGGTGGTGTCCTGGTTGCCCATCAAAGAGTTTATCGCATTAATCCCGGCGCGACTTTAGCCGCCACCCGATGAGCCCGAGCCCCGCCGCGACCATGATCAGGCACAGGGTCTGCCCCATGGTCAGCGACAGGAAGACGAACCCTATCTGGGGATCGGGCTCCCGGAAGAACTCCATGATGAAGCGCAGGAGGCCGTAGCCTGCCAGGAAGACACCGAAGACGACGCCGCGGGTGTTCACCTTTCTGCTCAGGACGTACAGGATGACGAAGAGCAGGAGGCCCTCTGAGAAGGCCTCGTAGAGCTGGGAGGGGTGCCTCGGCAAGGGGCCTCCCCCGGGGAAGACCATGCCCCAGGGCACATCCGTGACCCTGCCGAAGAGTTCGGCGTTGATGAAGTTCCCGATGCGCCCGAAGAAGAGCCCGGGCGTCGCGGCCAGGCCGCCGAGGTCGGCCAGCAGGAGGAACGGTTTGCCCCGGGCCCGGGCGAAGAGAATGCCGGTGAGCACCAGGCCGATCAGGCCACCGTGGAAGGACATGCCTCCCTCCCAGACGGCCAGGAACTTGAGCGGGTTGGTCAGGTAGTAGACCGGGTTGTAGATGAGGCAGTAGCCGATCCGCGCACCCAGGACAAGGCCCAGGATGCAGTATGTGACGAAGTCCTCCACATCCGTCCTCGTCATGGGGTGCCCCCTGCGCCTGCAGATGTGGACCGTGACGAAATACGCCACGATGAAGCCGATGACGTACATGAGCCCGTACCAGCGGAGCTGCAGCGGCCCCAGGTGGACGATGACGGGATCGATCTGCGGATATGTCATGGCTTCAGCTGTTCTCACATATCCTTCCACCAAGTCAAGGCCGTCGGATCTTATATTCCATAATTATTTATCTTTTCTGGATAATTTCTCGGCCATCCTTGACTAAACCTCGCTGAATTGCTATTGTTGCCATGACAGGAAAGGGATCAGTACATGTTCAAAGTTGGAGATATAGTCGTTTATCCTGCACACGGTGTTGCGGAAATAGAATCCCTGGAGGAACGCGAAATCTCGGGAAGCACCATGTCCTTCATCATCCTGAAGATCCTCGACACCCAGATGACGGTCATGGTGCCTCTTGCCAATATCAAGAACGTGGGCATCCGGGAACTCATCAAGAGCAAGGGGATCGACCAGGTCATGGACATCCTCAAGCAGCGCTCGGTCCACGTGGACAACCAGACGTGGAACCGCAGGTACCGCGAATACATGGAGAAGATCAAGAGCGGGTCGGCCTTCGAGATAGCCGAGGTCCTGCGCGACCTGAACATCCTCAAGCGCGGCAAGGAACTGTCTTTCGGCGAGCGGAAGATGTACGACACGGCCAAGAACCTGCTCGTCAACGAGATCTCCATATCCAAGAAGCTCGACAGAAAAGATGCCGAGAAGATGATCCTTTCCGCCATGGGAAAGATAGAAGCGGCATCATCTTCCTGAAGAACGGGACGGACATATGAAATGGCTCTTGCGCATCCTCATTGCCGTGGTGGTCTTTTACGGGTCCTTCCAGTACGCCGACCAGCAGATGGGCGGCGGCGTGTGGCTCATCGTCCTCCCGCTCATCGCCTTGGCCTGCCTCCTGGCCATCTTCATCGGTGAGGTCAGGGGGTTCAAGCTCCACCCCATGGCCTATGCCGGGGGGCTCATCGGCACCATCCTGGGCCTCATCATAGGGAGCCTCTTCGGTTACGTGCTCATCGGGATCAACCAGAGCGGCATCTACCTCTTCATCCTGCTGAACTCGACCTTCGCCTACCTGGGCTACACGGTGGGCATCTCCTGGGGCAAGGAGATGGCGTCCCTGCCGGTCTTCCGCCAGAAGACCAGGGCCGACGGCGCCAAGACGAAGGTCCTGGACACGAGCGTGATCATCGACGGCAGGATCGCTGACATCTGCGAGGCGGGATTCATCGAAGGGTCGCTCGGCGCGCCCCAGTTCATCCTGAACGAGCTCCAGCACATCGCCGACTCGTCGGACCCCCTCAAGAGGGCCCGGGGCAGGCGCGGCCTCGACATACTCAACAGGCTCCAGAAGAACCCCCAGATCAAGGTCGAGGTCATGGACATCGACTTCCCCAAGATCAAGGAGGTGGACTCCAAGCTCATCGCCCTGGCAAGGGAGACCGGGGCGGACATCCTCACCAACGACTTCAACCTGAACAAGATCGCCCAGATCCAGGGCGTCAACGTGCTCAACATCAACCAGCTCGCCAATGCGGTCAAACCCATCGTGCTGCCCGGCGAGGGCATGAACGTGACCATCACGCGGCAGGGCAAGGAACGCGGGCAGGGGGTGGCATACCTCGACGACGGCACCATGGTGGTGGTGGAGCAGGGGGAAGGCCTCCTGAACCAGAGCGTCGACGTGGTGGTGACCTCCATCCTCCAGACCCCCGCGGGCAGGATGATCTTCGCGGCGCCCAGGAACAATGTCCCTTGACGCGCTCATCGTGGCGGGCGGCAGCGGCCGTCGCTTCGGCCGGAAGAAGCAGTTCCTCGACCTCATGGGCATCCCGGTCCTGAAGAGGGCCGTGTCCTGCTTCGCGACCCATCCCAGGGTTTCGAGGATCATCGTGGCGGTCCCCGAAGAAGACATCCCCGAGACCGAGACCATGCTGGCCGGCTCCGCCAAGGAGATCATCGTCACCAGAGGCGGCGATACCCGGCAGGATTCGGTCAGGAACGGGCTGGCCGCCTCCGGTGAAAGCAGCGTCGTCCTGATCCACGACGGCGTACGCCCCTTCGTGAGGCCCGATCTCATCGACCGGGTGATCGACGGCCTGGAAGGCGCTGACGGCTGTATACCCGTCCTTGCCCTCACCGACACCATAAAGGAAGCCAGCGGCGGGTTCGTGTCGAAGACGCTCGCGCGGGAGCGCCTCGTTACGGTCCAGACCCCGCAGGCCTTTGTCACCGCGACCATCAGACAGGTGCACCTGGAGGCGGCCCTAACCGGCGCGGGCAGCTTCACCGACGACAGCGCGCTCCTCGATGCGGCCGGGCATGCGGTACGGGTCGTACACGGCGACCCCTACAACATCAAGATCACCTTCCCGGAGGACATACCCATGGCGGAGGCCATTCTCAGATGCCTTTCAGGATCGGCATAGGCTTCGACATACACCGGCTCGTCCCGGGCAGGCCGCTTGTCATCGGCGGGGTCGACGTACCCTTCGAGAAGGGCCTGCTGGGACACTCCGACGGCGACGTGGTGATCCACGCCGTGTGCGACGCCATCCTCGGGGCCCTGGCCCGGGGCGACATCGGCGTCCTCTACCCCGACACCTCGGCAGAGACCGAGGGCATGAACTCCCTGGCCATGCTCAAGGGCCTCCTCGAGACCGTTGTGCCTGACTACGAAATCGTGAACATCGACATCAACTGCATCTGCGAGAAGCCCAGGCTGTCGGGGTACAGGCAGGACATGGTCGTCTCTGTCGCCGGGGCTGCGGGCATCGACCCTTCTGCGGTGTCCGTCAAGTTCCGCACCCACGAGGGCCTCGGGGAGATCGGCGCCGGCGATGCCATCGCCGCCCAGGCAGTGGTGCTCGTGAAAAAAAGACAATCCTCATTGGGGTCCGTAATTGGGGTCGGAGTCGATTTTATTGCATGCCCCCGACTTACCAGGCATGGGTGAAGGGCCTCGCAGCGCCTTCGGCGAGGTCAATATGTCCCTTGTCTCTTGTCACCGAGTAAACCCAGTGCCTGTGCTTGTGCCCCTCTTTTCAAAACCCCCTTTATCAGAACGGTTCCTTGTGCTAGGTTATTTTTCCCTGAAGCAGGAGCTGCCGGGATCGCGCGCAAGGAGAACACATGGAGCTGAACGTATACAACACCCCTTTCAAGAAGAAGAAGCCCCTGGTGCCGCTCAGCGGAAACAAGATCGGCATGTACGTGTGCGGCGTCACGGTCTACGACATGTGCCACATCGGCCATGCACGCTCCCTCATGGTGTTCGACATCATCTCGCGCTTCCTGCGGCGCAAAGGCTATGACCTCACCTACGTACGGAACTTCACGGACATCGACGACAAGATCATCGCCCGCGCCAACGCGCTGCGCTCCTCCTACCGGGATATCGCCGACCGCTACATCGACGAGTTCAAGACCGACATGGAGATTCTCAAGGTGCTGCCCGCGGACATCGAGCCCAAGGCCACGGACCACATCGGCGACATCATCGAGATGGTCCGCATTCTCGAGGACAAGGGGCTGGCCTACAAGGCTGATGACGGCAGCGTGTATTTCAGCGTGGCGAAGTTCAGGACCTACGGGAGCCTCTCCGGCAGGCGGATCGAGGACATGATCGCCGGCGCCCGCGTCGACATCGAGGAGATGAAGCACGACCCCCTGGACTTTGCCGTGTGGAAGCGGAGCAAGGAGGGCGAGCCCTCCTGGGACAGCCCCTGGTCCAAGGGCAGGCCGGGCTGGCACATCGAGTGCTCGGCCATGAGCACCCGCTTCCTCGGCCCCACCCTGGACATCCACGGTGGCGGCAGGGACCTCATCTTTCCCCACCACGAGAACGAGACCGCGCAGTCCGAGGGCGCCTACGGCGTGCCTTTCGTCCGTCACTGGATCCACAACGGCTTCGTCACGGTGGGCGGCGAGAAGATGAGCAAGTCGCTCGGCAACTTCATGACCATCCGCGAGCTCACCGGGGACGTGCATCCCGAGGTGCTGCGGCTCCTCGTGCTGACCAACCACTACCGGAGCCCCATCGACTTCTCCAAGGATGCGCTGAACACGTCCCGGCACGCCCTGATACGCTTCTACGAGATGCTCGACCGCGTGAACAGGGCCACGGCTGCCGGCGACGAGACCCGGCTCGAAGGTCACGTGAGCGCTTTCCTCGCCGCGGTCGACGAGGCCATGGCCGACGATTTCAACACTGCCAGGGCTGTTGCCTCGCTGCACGACCTCACCACCGAGGTGAACCGGTCCCTGGACAGTGACCCGCGGATCTCGCAGGGAGACAGGAAGCACCTCGCCCGTGCCGTGGAAGAGGTCGTGGAGGTCTTCGGCATCCTCGCCGAGGAGCCCGGTGAATTCCTGGAGACCGTGAAACGGGGCGACGTGGAGGAGACCGGCCTGTCCGAGCAGGAGATCCGGGGCCTCATCGACGAGCGGAACCAGGCCAGGAAGGCGAAAGACTTCAGGCGGGCCGACGAGATCAGGGACACCCTCAGGGCAAAGGGCATCCAGCTGAAGGATTCCGCCGAGGGAACGCTCTGGGAGAAGGTTTCCTGATCTCGAAGGCGGGACGCCCCTCCTTCCTTCGAGTCTGCCTGTCCTTTCCGCGGAAAAAGGAACCGTCCCCTTTTTCCCCGCACCCTGTCGTGGTATGGTAAGGGTGCGCCATGGCATATAAACTCGTCTCCCCCTTCTCTCCGCAGGGCGACCAGCCCCGGGCCATCGACGCCCTGTGCAGGGGCATCGAGGAAGGCAGGCGCGACCAGGTCCTCCTGGGCGTCACCGGGTCGGGCAAGACCTTCACCATGGCCTGCGTCATCGCACAGACCGGCAGGCCCGCCCTCATCATCGCGCCCAACAAGATCCTGGCGGCCCAGCTCTACGGCGAGTTCCGCGAACTCTTCCCGGAGAACGCGGTGGAGTACTTCATCAGCTACTACGACTACTACCAGCCCGAGGCCTACGTGCCCTCGCGGGACCTCTACATCGAGAAGGACTCGTCCATCAACGAGGACATCGACAAGCTGAGGCACCGCGCCACACGGGCCCTCTTCGAGCAGCAGGAGTGCATCATCGTGGCCTCCGTGTCGTGCATCTACGGCCTGGGGTCGCCCGAGGCCTATCAGGGCATGCTCCTCTACCTCGAGGAGGGGCGCGCCGTCACCCGGGACGAGATCCTCAGGAAGCTCGTGGAGATCCAGTACGAGCGCAACGACTTCGACTTCCACCGGGGCACCTTCCGGGTCAGGGGTGACGTCATCGAGGTGTTCCCGGTCCACGAGGACGACACGGCCATCCGCATCGAGCTCTTCGGGGACGATCTCGAGGCCCTCTGGCAGATCGACACGATCAGGAACAGGAAGATCGCACGGCTCGGCCACGTCCCCATCTACCCCGCATCCCACTACGTGACGCCCCGGTCCACTCTCCTGGCCGCCGTCGAGGCCATCAGGGATGAGATGAGTGACCGGGTCGCCTTCTACCAGGCACACAACCGGCTCATCGAGGCCCAGCGCATCGAGGAGCGGACCAGGTACGACCTGGAGATGCTCGTGGAGACCGGGGTCTGCAAGGGGATCGAGAACTACTCCCGCCACCTTACGGGCCGCATGCCCGGGGAGCCTCCCCCTACCCTCATGGACTACCTGCCCCGGGACACCATCGTGTTCCTGGACGAGTCCCACGTGGGCGTGCCGCAGCTCATCGGCATGTACCGGGGCGACCACTCGCGGAAGTCGACGCTGGTGGAGTACGGCTTCCGGCTGCCCTCGGCCCTGGACAACCGGCCGCTGCGCTTCGACGAGTTCAACCGGCTCGTGAACACGATCGTCTACGTGTCAGCCACCCCGGGCGACTACGAGCTCAGGCAGACGAAGGGACAGGTGGTGGAGCAGGTGGTGAGGCCCACGGGCCTCCTGGACCCTGCCATCGAGATCAGGCCCGCCACGGGCCAGGTGGACGACCTGTACCGCGAGATCGTCAGGACCGTGAAGCAGGGGGGCCGCGTGCTCGTCACCACGCTGACCAAGAGGATGGCAGAGGAGCTCACCGACTACTACCAGGGCCTGGACATCAAGGTGAAATACATGCACTCGGACATCGACACGCTCGAGCGCATCGAGCTCGTCAAGGGCCTCAGGGAAGGCACCTTCGACGTGCTCGTGGGCATCAACCTCCTGCGTGAGGGCCTGGACATCCCCGAGGTCACCCTGGTGGCCGTCATGGACGCCGACAAGGAGGGGTTCCTGCGTTCCGAACGCTCCCTGATCCAGACCGCGGGCAGGGCGGCCAGGAACATCGGCGGCAGGGTCGTCATGTATGCGGACACCCGCACCGGGTCCATCGAGAAGGCGTACTCCGAGACCATGCGGCGCCGGGTCAAGCAGGAGGCCTACAACAAGGCCAACGGCATCACGCCCAGGAGCATCCAGAAGAACATCCGCGACATCCTTGCCTCGATCTACGAACGGGACTACCCTGACATCTCCGCCCAGATCAAGACCTCCATGGGGACCATCGAGCTCGGCCGGGTGAAGGAGACCATGAAGGAGCTGGAGAAAAAAATGACGGCTGCGGCCAAGGACCTGCGCTTCGAAGAGGCTGCCGGGTTCCGCGACGAGATCAAGCGCCTCAAGCGGATCCACCTGGCCGTGGAGGGATGAGGGGATGACCGGGCACGCCATACCGGCCGGGTACACACAGGAGCACCGGGAAGGCTTCACCGTCATCTACCTGTCCACGATGCCCCACCTGCGCGACATCGTCGGTGCCCCCGGCCCCCTGGGAGCGCCTTCACGGCTCAGCGGCAGGACCACCCTGCGCATCGTCGAACCGGACATGGTGGTGCGTCCCCTCGTGCACGGCGGCCTGTTCAGGCACATCACGGGTGGGCGGTTCCTCGGCGTGGGCAGGACCATGCAGGAGATCAGGGTGAGCGACTTCCTGGCCACGAACGGCATCCCCACCCCCGAGATCCTGGCGGTCAGGATGGCTCGGGCAGGGCTGTTCTACCACATCGAGGTCGTCTCGCGGCTCGTGCCCGATGCCGTGGACCTGCTGACCTACCTGGAGGTGACCCGCGACGACAGCAGGGAGTTCATGAGAAAGGCAGGCACCCTCATCAGGCGCATGCACGACGTGGGCGTGTACCACAACGACCTGCACATCAAGAACCTGCTCCTGGACGGCCACGGCGAGCTGTGGGTCCTCGACCTGGACAAGGCCTGGCTCTTCGAGCGCCTGCCCGGGTTCATGAGACGGCTCAACGTGAACCGGTTTCTCAGGTCGGTGAGGAAGTGGCACGGCAGGGGCAGGATCGTGCTTCCCGGCGCGTGGGAGCTCTCCTTCAGGGCCGGCTACGAGGAGGAGGCACCGTGAGGCCTTCGGGCGCGGCAGCGCGTGCGCCCGGCGTCATTTCCCGGAAACGGCCTGTTCCCCCTCGCCGGCAAGTTCCGCGATGGCCCTGCGGACGTCGTCCATGAGCCTGTCGCGCTCGTCTTCCCGATACGTGGACGCATCGATGGGATCGCCGATGGAGACCTGCACCCTCTGGCCCAGGTTGAGGTCCGAGCTGCCGGGCCGGTGGATCTTCTCGGAGCCCCGGATGCCCACCGGGATGATGACCGCCCCGAGGTCGAGGGCCAGCATGAAACCGCCCTTCTTGAATGTCCCGAGTCTTCCCGTGCGGGTCCTGGTCCCCTCGGGGGCCACCCACAGGACGATGCCGTCCTCCATCATCCTGCGCGCCTCCTTGAGGTCCTTGATGGCCTGTTCGTGGTTGTGCCGGTCAATGGAAATGAACTCCGCCGCCTTCATGCCCCTGCCCCACAGCGGTATCCTGAAGAGCTCCTTCTTGGTGAGCATGCGGATGCTGCCGTCCAGGGACACGAAGATGAGGGGGATGTCGTAGTGGCTGCGGTGGTTGGACATGACGATGCAGGGCCGCCCGGGAACGACCTTCACGCCCTTCGGGTTCATGACCTCCCAGGTCGCACCCACGGCCCGCAGGAGCAGCGACGACCACCAGCGGAGCACCCCGTCGGCGTAGTGCCTGTCATAGCTGGCGGTCATCCTCAGGTAGAGCACGTAGATCGAGATGCCCAGGGTCGAGCCCACCGTGGTGGCCAGGATGGACAGCTTCTTCGGGAGCGATGCCTTCATGTGGGTCTCTCCTCTGCCGCTCAGTGCCCTTCGCCGTTTTCCTTCCGCCCGCTGAACCGCCTCTGCATGAACTCGTGCTCCTTCTTGAGGTGGTCGACCAGGTCGCTGAACTTCCACGCGATGTTCTCCTTGGTGACCATGGCATAGATGGGCCGCGGCACGTCCCTGGTCTTGGCGCCCTTCATGATCTGCTGGATGAGCTCCGCAGGGACGTTGAAGAAGAGCATCACCTTCTCGTCCGGCACGAGCTCCTCACCGGCCTTCTTCTCCGAGAACAGGATCTCGTGGACCGTCAGGTGGGCGTGTTCGGGCTCGATCACCAGGCTCTGCGGCGCAGAGAGCTCCTGGAGAAAGGCATCGAGGAGCAGCAGCTCCTCGGGGGTAAACCCCCAGTAGTAGATCCTCGGGCTCGTGTCCATGTCGTCGTCTCCTTGCGGTGGTCCTTCCTTGTACCATAGAAATCCGGGGGAACGAACCAGGGAAATCACTCTCGAGGATGGGTTTGAATCATGTGTGATGTATAGCGTAATACATGGCACCGTGCAAAGAGATAACCGTCACCAGGGTGCAAGACACAGACATTCTATGCCCGGATACGCAGGGGAACAGGGGTTGGCTTGCGCTGATCCCCTTTCCGTTTCCGCCCGGGTTTCTGTTGCCCGATGATCCGGCTCAGTGCCCGCTCGATTTCATGGACGAACGCTTCGCTGCCCAAAGGTCGTCCCGTTTTCTCGTGGAGCCGGAGACGGTCCACGTCCGGCTTCCTGAGGCGGACCTGGAGCAGTTTTCGCCAGTCACCTGCCATGTCGAGCAGCGGCTTCACCCGGACCAGTTCGTCATCCGCTCCCTGGCAGTGTGCCCTGGCGCTGCTCCAGGAATAGTCGAGGGCACTTTCCGAGAGCCCGGCGTGTACGGGCAGCATCTCCACGTATCTCGCCGCTGGAATGAGGTGATCTTCGGCGACAGGGTACAGAGCGAGGCGCCCCTGCCACAGTTTCCCCCTCCAGTTCTTCACCAGGTTGATGTGCCTGTTGTAGTATCGATGAGCCTCGGCGACCGCCTTCCGGACGCTTTCGATCCTCCCCGGCACCGCCACGAGGTGCACGCGGTCCGGCAGCAGGCAGTATGCCCAGACATCCAGAGCGTACCCGCTGCAGTAGGTCGCGATCAGGGTCCTGTACACGCGGTAGTCCGCGTCGCAGGAGAAGGTGATCGGTTGACCGTTCCCACTGTGAACGACATGATAAGCAACACCGGGGACTTCAAGCGGCGCTGGCCAGGGCATGGGCACCTCCTCATAAGTGAACACGTCATGGCAATGATCAGATCCCGTACTGCATTCCATGGAGCATGTACGCCCCTTCGAGTTGCACTTCGGGGGCCATTCTATTCCGTCTGCGTCAGTTCATAGGGGTTGTCATGGTAGTCGCAGTCGCCCGGGCATGTGTCCAGTGTGCATACGTCAGGATTGTGAACGTAGAACATGTTCCAGAACGTCACATTCCTGAACGTGTCCAGCACCGGGTAATGCCTGGTCAGTGCATCGGAATCCTGGTCGTAGAAAATACCACTGCGAATCGATTGCCGCAAGAAGGTTGCCGTCTCGCTGAAAACATCACTCTCTCCGGCGAGGTGGTACACATAGTGAACACTCTGGTTGTACCGGTAATCGCTCAGCAGGTAGACCCTCTTGTACCTGCCCGGGTCGAGGTTGAGGAACGAGTGGATATGACCTCCCTGCTCGACCGTGGCATCTCGAGGCTGTCCCTCCTCGGAGAACCGGATGTATGCGTGGGTGATCATGGTGGGTGTCACGTCATCGAGATCAGAGGCCCTTCTCCACTCGTCGTTGTAACAGACCGTGTCCGTGTCATTGACGACATACAACGGCGTGGGCTCGGCTACGTCGTTGTATCCGACGCACACGGCACCCTCCTCGACGACATGGCCGTGTTCCCCTCCCCCGAGCCTCCCCCGGTACACCACCGAGAACGACACGTCGACGGCCCATAGGGGGATCTGGTCGTCGCTCAGGTCGAATTCGATCAGCACGGGTTCAGATAAGGGTATCTGGTGGTCGGTCCGGTCGTCGAGCTTCTTGACGATGTATAGCGGATCGCTCAGTGCCGGGAGATTCTCCGGGGTGTACTGGGCAAAAGGGTCCCTCGCCGCCGGCCTCGGGTCCTGTGCATCGGGGTCGTCCGTCAGGAACCTGTATTTCACGACCAGATCGATGGACCCCCCTGTCATCTGCTCCCCCGTGTCCGTGGTGTTCCTCACATACAGGGACACCCTGTCGAATCCCTGCGTCCTCGGGTCTGCAGGTTCGTCGGGCCTGAAGCAATAGACCCCGTCTGGCGGCAGCTTCAGCTCCAGCGTGCCCCTGAAGAAGTACTTCAGGAGCCCTGCGGAATAGGAGACCGCACGGGGAATGAGGCGCTCGGCATAGTCCCCGTAGACGTTCTCGTCGAGTATCGGGGCAAGGTAATCGACCGTTTCAGGCACCTGCCCATAGAGAACCGGGGCCGTGCAGAGACGGTATGACGTGTCGCCATGATGCATTTTCACGAGGTATTCCCTGTGCACATCGTCCGCTTCATTTCGGGGATCCTGAACACGTATCACCGTGTGGTTTACGCTCTCCCAGCTGGGGTACGGGTAGTCATCGGTCGTGAACACAGTGTCCGTGCTGAAATAATTCGCATTGGTGTACTCAGCGAGACCCGTGGGAGAAGTCATGGTCACGTCGGGATTCGTCCCGTCGTACCTGTCCGTGTCAACGATCCGGGCCACGGGAACAGGGGCATGGGTGTTGGGCGGGAGGCTGAAGGCAGAACTCATGAAGGCATAGCATGTTTGGTTTATGAGCCACTTATGAATTTCATTTCCCGATAAATATTTTTCAAAATTAAGTATTGGAAGTACATGGCCATCATTTCTTACATGTTCAGGTACTGATGAATCTTGAACCAAGTGCATCAGGCGCCCAACACCATTGAATGTCTTGATTAGATTCTCGGCCCTTTCTTTATCTTCACTTGAGGTGAGTCCCCTGTAAAAGTATTGTCTTACATCATGCCAGCTGTAATTGCCGAGATATTGAGTTCCTTCTTCTCTCTGGGCCCAGAGTATCGATGAATCGCCACCCGCCAGTACTCCACCTTCGTAGAGCCCTGCTCTACTCCATTCTTTGAGCGGGTCATGGAAATGATTCTTACACCGTATAAACGGCGAGTCTTCATCTCTCCCGCCTTCAGAGATGCAACGCTCGGGTGTCTGTTTGGCCTTCAGGATGACACCGAACCAATCATTATATATCACTGGCCGGTCGGCAAGTTCATGCTTAACTCCCCGAATGAGACCGACATTGTTCATGAGATAATCGTTCAGAGAGAAATCACAAATATCTTCAGAAAGAATGAATGTGTTGATCTGCTCGTGGGTGATCTTTTCATAACATTGTATCTCAGTATTGCTGAGAGAAAGTATTATCAGACCTACGCAAACAATAATCACCCTACTTTGCATGTTCATGTAACGACCTCCTATTTCATTCAAAATTGCTAATCAAATTGTATCGGATTTTTGATCTCTTCACCGATGACCTTCCTCAACAGGGGCAGGTGTTCCCATTCAGAAACGTTTCCGGATGTCAGCTGTTCTTTTCTCCACTCTTTTTCTGTCGCGGTTTTTTTAAGACCCAGCACCCAATATTGGCACCATGGGTAGTTCAATTTTCTTAATGGGATTTTTTGTACGTTCTTGCTATATTTGAATGTGAAATCCATCGACCTGAGACGTTTTACCGGATCATCAGCTGAAATAAACGGCACTTCATTGTTAAAATCGATATCGAGGCCATATAATTCCTCTAGCATGGTAGCTGATCTCTCAAGTGCTATGCCCGCAACACCTCTTTCTTTGTCTTCGTAAGGAATCGCCCTGAAGCCGTTTCTGCTTCCTTGTCCATACTTCCCATAGAGAAAATATCCCGGTTTATAGATCATTAAAAAGGGGGGTTGGGTCCATCGTACAATGAACCCGAGAATCGCTCGAAATGTCGATGGAACCCACGTACCCTCCGGCCCGGTGATGCTCCACTCCCCATTGGCATCGGTCAGTGCCTCCTTCGCCATGCTGAAGTCGCAAAGCTCTCCTGCCCCGATGCCGGGCCAGCACTTGTACCACTCGGCAACTACCACCGCCCCCTGAATGGGCTGCAGTGTGTCGGCATCGACGACCTTGCCCCGGTAGGTGAAGGTGCCGAACATGTCGGACCCGACCAGACATTGCGGAGAGAACACCAGTGCCAGACACACAAACGTGAATACCTTGTTCCACATGTTCACCTCCTGCCCCCTTCATAGGTACGCCATCTGGTACTATTCTATCGCCACTTCTTGTCAAAAACGCGAGATCTTCCACAGCCCGTCCTCATCGATCTCGAAGAGCAGAGCGAACGAGCGGTGCACCCCTGCCCGTTCCATCTGAATGTCATACTCCACAGACCCGCCTTGCATCCTGATGAACCTGATGTCGCCCAGTTCAGTGACCAGGGTGTTCCTCTGTTCATCTGACAGGTAACCGAAGGCGTTCGTGTATACCTGTCTGGTCCTGCCCGAAACATCGCGCACCGCGGCATCGATGTCATCGTTTCCGAGCGCCGTGCGCAGGGCTTCCCATTTCCCCCTCAGGAGGCCATCCAGTTCGTTCCTGTCATGCACGACGATGCCGATGGTGTCGGTGAGCACCGTTCCCCCGCCCGACACCTCTGCAGATATGAAGTAGACTCCTTCGTCAGAAACATGCACGAACCTTTCATGCGTCTCGGTTCCATCGGTGTATTCGACAGCGCCCGAGCCCGTGTCCGTCAGGTCCACGCCGATGATGTCGGCACATGACTCCACCCTCAGAAGGGTATCGAACGGCGAGACCCCGGCACTGTCGTCCATGGTCAGCGTGATGTAAGGGCCGGTCACTTCCGACACGACGCTGATCCGGAGCTCGGCCGAGTTTCCGGCAAGGTCCCGGGCCGTCACGGCGATCTCGTTCTCGCCGTCTTCGAGCGGCACGTGGTTGGCCACGAACCGGTTGCCGTGGATCATGGCCGGGATGCCGTTGACCCTCACCCCGGTCTCGTGTCCGTAGGCATGGCTCACGGTGCCCGTCACGAGGACGTCGGGTCGGTCGATGATGGAATTCGCAGCAGGCGCGTCGATGTGCAGGGTGATGACGCTGTTGACCGTGATCGTCACCGCTGCGGCGGCCGTGCCGCCCGGCCCGGTGGCGGTAACGGTGTAGGTGGTGGTCCGGTTCGGCGACACCGGCAGGGACCCACTCGAAGCTAGGGCGCCGATGCCGTTGTCCAGGGTCACCTGGTCGGCACCGGTCGATGTCCAGAACAGGGTCGCGGCCTGGCCCGCGTAGATGGTCAGGGGATCGGCCGAGATGCTCACCGCAGGCGGCTGGTGCACGGTCACCGTGGCAGAGGCGGTTGTGGTTCCTCCCGGGCCCGTGGCCACGATGCCGTAGGTGGTGGTCTCCTCCGGACGGACCGTATACGACCCCGAGGGACTCACGGTCCAGCCCATGGGCTGCAGGGTGAGCGTGTCTGCGTTCGCACATGACCAGCTCAGCACGGCGGACTGGCCCTGGGCGATGCCTTCCGGTTGCGCGGTGAAGCTCACCAGGGGCGGCTGGTGGACCACGACTGTGACCTGGTCCGAGACCGTCCTGCCCTGGGCGTCATGGGCCGTGATGGTGTAGGTCGTGGTCTCGTGGAGGGAGACAGCGCGGGTCCCGCTCGCGTCGACCGCACCGATGCCCTGGTCGATGGACACAGCCTCTGCCCTGAGCGTGTCCCAGTGCAGGGCAGCGGACCCGCCTTGAGCTATGGCCTGTGGCTCTGCCCGGAACCTCACGCCGAGCAGGACCTCGACATCGGCAACCGGCACCTCGTGGTCCACCACCTCCACGTTCAGTGTCTGCTGGGAGAAGATGTGGCCGTTCCTGGCGAAGGACAGGGCATAGCTCCCGGCAGGGGCGTAAAAGAAATACCTGCCCTGGCTGTCGGTGGAAGAGCGCCTCGTGAGGCGGTCACCTGTCAGGGTGACGCCGACACCCTCGACACCACGGCCGTCGGCAGTGACCCGGCCTTCCATGAGCTCCCGGTGCTCGGCGACGAAGTGCCCGCACGTGTAGGGGGACATGAAGGCGTCCTCGATGGACGCCGCGATCCCATGAGACAGGGCTTGGACAACGGTCACGCCGTTCATCGCCACATCGGGGACATACAGCCGCGACCCGTCCGGTGCGAAGGACAGGTCGGAGGGGTACCCGGTCTCGACGGTGCCGATGACCTCCAGGGTGTCAGCGTCGATGGCAAGGACCGACCCGCCGGAGTGGTGATAGCTCACATGGAGCTGCTGCCCGTCGGGGCTCACGGCAAGGTACGCATCGTCGGGGGTTCGCTCTATGAGGTAGTACCGCGAGTCGACGACCTCGTTGGTGGCCGTGTCCATGACCGTGAGCATGAGCGAGGCATCGGAGATGGCATACAGCCTGGCCCCGTCCGGGCTCACCTCCAGGTCGCACACCGACGCCCAGGGTTCTGCCGCCTGCACGGTGTCGAGCACCTCGAGGCTCGCGGCATCGATGACCCGGACGGTGCCGTCCGCGAGGCTCGAGACGTAGACCCTCGTCCCATCGGGTTTCACGGCGATGCCCCGGGGAGACGGACCGACGTCCACGGACCCGATCGGTTCATGGGTTTCCGCATCGATGGCACTCAGCGTTTCCTCCCACGTCGACACCGCGTAGAGAACCGTGCCGTCCGGGCTCACCGCGACCGTGGTCGCGTTGGCCGGTATGGTCGCGGCAACCGTGTTCGTGGCCGCATCGATGAGCGCGATGCCCTCCTCCTCGGTGGTGACGTAGACCCTGTCCCCGTCCGGGCTCACGTCCACGCCGTACGGGCCGTAGCCGGTCTGGACGCGCCCGATGACCTCGTCCGTGCCGACATCTACGACCGTCACGTCATCGCCGCCGCAGTTGGTTATGTATGCGCAGGTCTTCCTGGCCGGCTCGGGGTGGTTGACCTCCACGGTCACGCCCGCCGTTGCCGTGCCGCCCGGACCGGTCGCCGTGACGGTGTAGGTGGTGGTCCCGGCAGGGCTCACCTCGAGGGATCCCGAAGGGTCCACCACTCCTATGCCCTGGTCGATGGAGGCGCTCTGTGCGTGGGCAGAGGCCCAGCTCAGCACGGAGGTCTGCCCGGCATCGACGGGATTGGGCGATGCCGCGATGCTCACCGTGGGCCTGGGGATCACCTCGACGGTCGCAGTGGCCGCGGCCGTGCCCGCCGGTCCCTGCACCGTGAGGGTATAGGTCGTGGTCGCCAGGGGCATCACCTCCAGGGAGCCAGCCAGGGCCACCTGGCCGATGCCGTGGTCCAGGGAAACGCTCGATGCGTGTTCGGACACCCAGGTCAGGGTGGAGGTCTGCCCCTCGATGATGACCGGCGGCTGGGCAGCGATCGTCACGGCGGGAGGATCGAGAACCGTGACCGTGGCCGCGTCGGTGACTACCCCCCCGGGCCCGGCGGCCGTGACGGTGTAGGTGGTGGTCCCTGCGGGCGAGACGGTCACGGACCCGGCTGCCGGCACGACACCGATGCCATGGTCCATGGTCACCGTCTCCGCGCGGGACGATGTCCACGACAGCAGGGACGACTGCCCGGCGACAATGGTTGCCGGGTCTGCCGTGATGTCCACGGAAGGCGGCTGGTGGACCACCACGGTGACCGAATCCGTGGCAGACCCGCACGGACCGGTGGCGGTGATGGTGTAGGTGGTGGTGGTGCCGGGGTGCACGGTCACGGTCCCCGAGGCGTCCACCGCGCCGATGCCGTGGTCGAGGGTCACGGCCGCGGCGTGCCGCGAGGACCAGACCAGGGTGCAGGGCTCACCGGGCAGCACTGCGGCCGGGCTCGCCGAGAGGTCGACCGTGGCCGGCACGCATGCCTGCACCGTGACCGTGGCGGTGTCTGTGCCCTCTCCTCCCCTGCCGTCGGCGACTGCAAGCGTCACCTCGTAGGTCCCCGGGGCCGTGTACGTGTGGACCGGGGTGCTGCCGGTCCCGCTCGCACCGTCACCGAAGTGCCAGAGGAACGACAGCGGGTCGCCGTCCGGGTCCGACGAGCCCGTGCCGTCGAAGGTCACGGCCTGCCCGGGTACGGAGCGGTACGGGCCGCCGGCGTCGGCCAGAGGGTCCCGGTTCAGCGCGGGAAGTTCGTCCACCTCGACGATGAAGGTCTGGGCATGATACAGGCCCCTGCAGTCCCTGGCCTTGACCACGATCTCGTAGTCGCCCACCCATGCGGGCTTCCACGTGATGATCCCGCTGCCGGCATCGATGGCCATGCCCGGCGGGGGGCCGACCAACACATGGGTGAGACTGTCCCGGTACGGGTCGGCGGCGTGCACGTCGTAGGTGTATTCGATGCCCACGGTGCCCGAGAGCACGGGCGGCGACCAGATGACCGGCGGGTAGTTCAGCCTCGGCCAGAGGGTGAAGGGGTGCACGCCCCTGACCTGGGAAAACGACCAGTGCCCGCCCTTCAGTGCGCCCACCACGTAGAGGTAGGCGGCATCGTCGAGGCCGGCGTCGGCATAGAGGCAGCTCGATGGTGGCAGCTCGGCGACGAGCTCGAAGCTCCACGGCCTGTCTTCGCGCGCCCGATGGACGGCGTACCGCTCCGCCCCGTCCATGCCCGGCCACGCGATGACCGCCCTTCCCCGCAGGGGGATGGGGAGGATGTCGAAGGCGGGCTCCACGGTGACACGCAGGACGTGCGGGTCCGATCGCCGCCCGCCGTCGCAGGTGAACATGGTGACCGTGTGGGTCCCCTCGGGCAGGTTGACGGCCTGGTCCGGGTCATCGGCAGGATCGAACGGTCCGTACCACTCGACGCACCCGGGATCCCCCTGGACACCCGGAAATACCGCGGCATCGAGGACCATCTCGCACCCCAGGGGCGTGTTCTTCTCGAGGACGATCTCCGGGAAAGGTTCCACCGGGCAGGCCACGGCTGCGACCTGCCCGGCCAGAAGAAACAGGAATGCAAGGACAAAGACCTCCAGGCAGAGCACGAAGAAAAGGGCGATCCTCAGGACAGACCACGAGACACACCGGTAGACTCGGCACGTGTTGTTCATTTGAAGACAACCTCCACATTCTCGCTCTTGCAAAGCGAGGGCGAAAACACAGCAACGATTACATGCGCACCGTGATACGCGTGGACATCATGCCTTGTCAACCGGTTTTTTTAATAGCATAACCTCTCATTGTATCACCTTCATGCACTCCGGGGATTGCATGATACGGGTACCTCTGATCACTTTTTCCTTGTTTTTGTCTTATACTTGACTATTATAGTCATATTAATTGGTATTGAGAGGTCATTAACATGAAGACAACTGCCATTTCGAAACTGAAGGCATCATTGAGCGAGTTTCTCTCCCTGGTAAAGGCAGGGGAAGAGGTTCTGGTCACTGACAGGGGAAAACCTGTTGCACGAATATCGCCGGTCAGGACCAATGAATCGCTGCTGTCTCCCGGGGTCACCGCGCTTCAGAAGGCAGGCCTCGCCAGCGTGGGTACAGGGCACATACCCGATGAGTTCTGGACGCTCGGCCGCCCGGCCGACAAGGAGGGCAAGGCCCTGCAGGCCCTTCTGGACGACAGGGAGGAGGGAAGATGATCTTCTGGGATTCCTCCGCGATCATCCCTCTGTGCGTGCAGGATGAAAACACGGCTGCCATGCGGGAGATCGCCATGCATGACGATATGATCGTGACCTGGTGGGGCAGCGTGGTGGAGTGCCGGTCGGCCTTTTCCCGACTGAGGCGAGAAGCGGTCATATCCATGAAGGAGGAAGACCAGCTCATCCGTCTGCTGGACATGCTGGCCTCATCCTGGATGGAGATACTGCCGGTCGACGAAGTCCGCACCATCGCCACGAGACTGCTCCTCGCCCATCCGCTCCGGGCAGCCGATTCCCTTCAGCTTGCAGCAGCACTGGTCTGGGCCGGGAAGGTCCCCCGTGATCACACCGTGGTCTGTCTCGACAATCGACTGAGGGATGCGGCCCGCAAGGAGGGGTTCAGGATCCTGCCGGAGTAAATCAACACCGACCCATTTTCACCCGATCAGATCGACCCCGAACCCAATTTTCACGCTGCCGGAATAAATCGACTCCGACCCCAATTTCTGATTCCGACCCCGTTTTCGACAAGATAAATCGACTCCGACCCCAATTTCAGCCGCCCTTGAGCTGCCTGAGGAGGTAGTTCCCGTAGCCGCTGTTCTTCATGGAGCTGGCGATCTGCTCGAGCCGGGCCGCGTCGATGTAGCCCATGCGGAAGGCGATCTCCTCCACGCAGGCGATCTTGAGGCCCTGGCGCTTCTCGATGGTCTCGATGAACATGCTGGCCTCCAGCAGCGACTCGTGGGTGCCCGTGTCGAGCCAGGCAAAGCCCCTGCCCAGCTTCTCCACGCGCAGGGCCTTCCTGCGGAGGTACTCCCTGTTCACGTCCGTGATCTCGAGCTCGCCGCGGGGCGACGGCTTGAGGTTCTTCGCTATGTCCACCACCTGGTTGTCGTAGAAGTAGAGGCCGGTCACGGCCCAGTTCGACGTGGGATTGGCCGGTTTCTCCACGATCCCGGCAGGGCTGCCCTGCTCGTCGAAGGTCACCACGCCGTAGCGCTGCGGGTCGCTCACCCAGTAGCCGAACACCACGCTGCCCGCGGTGAGCGATCCGGCCTTGTGGAGCCTGTCGTACAGGCCGGTGCCGTAGAAGATGTTGTCCCCCAGCACGAGGCACACCGTGTCGCTGCCCACGAAGCGCTCGCCTATGATGAACGCCTGGGCGATGCCGTCCGGGCTCGGCTGTTCTGCATAGGTGAAGGTCACGCCCCACTGGGACCCGTCTCCCAGCAGGTCGATGAACCTCGGGAGGTCCACCGGCGTGGATATGATCAGGATGTCCCTTATGCCCGCCAGCATGAGCACCGAGAGCGGGTAGTAGATCATGGGCTTGTCGTAGATGGGCAGGAGCTGCTTGCTCACCACCATAGTGATCGGGTAGAGCCGCGTCCCCGAACCGCCGGCGAGAATTATTCCCTTCATGGTGAAGACCTCCCTCCCGTATTATCAGACCATCTGCCATGCCCTGAGCACATAGCTTCTCTGTGTACCTATCCTTTGCGCACCCTGAGCCCGTCGACCTTGGTGAAATCACGCATAGTGGAGGTTACGACCTCATAATCGAGCGAAATTGCGGTTGCGGCGATGATAAGATCGTGGGCGCCGATCATCTCGCCTTGCGCCGCCAGAGATGCCCATATCCGGGCATGCACTCTCGCTGCCGGCATGTCGAAGGGCAGTATGGGAAACTGATCCAGGACTCCTTCGACAAAGGCCTGCCTTCTTACACGGACCGCGTTCGAGGCTGCCCGTTCGACCCCGTGCAGGAGTTCGGATACCGTTATGATGCTTATGCCGAAGGGAACGTCTCCGGCCTCGCTGATCAACCCCTGGATGATGCCGGCATCGCGCTCCAGACGAATGAGCTCCGTGGTGTCGAATATCAGCCCCACACATCCCCCTTGGGGACCTGCGGCTGCTTCTTCCTTATACGTTCGATGTCTCCGGCAAAGGTTCGAGCGTCGTCCCCAAGCTTCGGCAGGGCCTCGAGAATGCCGGGAAGCTCCGAGAGCGTTCTTTTTCCCGCAGGAGATGAAACAGGGGACAGTTCGGCTATGGGTTTGCCGGAACGCTCAATGGTATAGACGGTGCCCTTGTATTTGATCTCGTTCAGGAGTTCCGAGAATGTCCGGACCGCCGTGGTGGCATTTATGGTATATCTCATGGCACCTCCCTATGTAATATCATATAATCGTTCTTTACATATTTTTCAAATGATATCCACATGCGGGACAATACGGCATCGTGGCCCGGATATTTACCGGTCGCGGATCATGGCGATGAGCTCTTCGGCCGATATGCGCCCGCTCGTGTCCGCCAGGACATGCGCACGGATATTCCTCATGTGGCTTGACAAATGCTCCTCCTGTTGTACAATTGTCACGTCATTTCATGCCGGAGGCAATCGTGGATATCGTGATCGACACGTCTGCATTGATAGCGGTTCTGGTGGGCGAACCGGAACGCTCCAGGATCATAAACCTGACGACCGGCAAGACGCTCATCGGTCCGGGATCCATACCGTGGGAGGTCGGCAATGCATTCTCCGTTATGTTCAAGCATAACCGTCTGAGTCTCGATGAAGCCCGGAAGGGATTTGCCATCTTTGAGAGCATTCCGCTCCGTCTCATCAAACCCGATTTTGTGAATGCCCTCGAGCTTTCAAGGCAGACCGGCATGTATGCATACGATGCCTATATGTTGGATTGTGCAGTGAGGCACAAGGCACCCTTATTGACCCTTGATCGCAAACTCAAGGCAGCGGCAGAGGAAATCGATATAGAAGTCATGGAGGTCTGATTCATGCAGATATATACCTACTCTGAAGCACGCCAGAAACTGGCCAAGGTACTTGAGCAGGCCGAACATACCGGAAAGGTGCTGATCAGGAGAAAGGACGGGAGAACCTTTGCGCTGATCCCCGAGAAAGTCGCATCTTCGCCCCTGAATATCCCATCGATAAAGGCACGGGTCACGACGCAGGAAATCGTGAATATCGTTCGGGAAGCCAGAGAACGATAGAAACCCGGTACATGCCGATACCCGCTACCACAGCGTCTTCACGTGCCTGTACCGTCGTATCCTTTCGTCCTTCGTGACGAGCGGCGCCCCCATGTCGAGGTCGGCACCAGTCGTTCCAGACTTCAGGCTGCCCCATCTCTGATCGGCCACACCCATCGGTTTCAAGAGATCTTCCACCAGGGTCCCCCCGGTAGGTACAGGGGGCATCGTTCCCCCGGGCAGCAGCGGTCTCCCGGTTGTGCGCTTTCGGTGACTGTCTGCCTGCCCCACCTCGCAAGCGTCTCCGTCTTGCCAGACGAGGCATGCTCTCTGTGGCTCATGTGTGGCTGTCGCGTAATTGTGCCTGCACTTCCTCGAATCTTTTCCGGAACCCCTTCTCTCCCGTGGAGGTGTCGAATTCGTCAAGCCAGGACTGTATGTACGGGATATCCACATCATCATTGCGGAGCAGGATAGACCTCACATCTTCCATGTCACGAGGTCTGCCTGCGAACATCTTGTGGATGATCAGGTCCTCGGGAGATGCAAAACACACATCTGTGCCCTGTATCGGTACCCTGTTCGATCTCTGAATTGCCTGAGTTTCGTATGGGGTGAAGGAAAATATGAAGTCGACTCTGATCCCCGTATCCTCATGCAGGCACGGAAGCACCATGGTCTGGTGAACAAATTTCCTGACTTCACCGGGGAGAGTTCGAAGAGAAAGCTCACGGGCAACGTCGAGCACTTCATCGAGGTGGCCTGCGTCCACCCCCAGGGTGATGTCGATATCCCTCGTGACTCTCGGTTCGCCATAAAGCAGTACAGCCTGCCCGCCTATGACCATATAGGGAATCGAGTGCTTCCGGAGAACCTTGCTTAAGGCAGCGAGGATCTCTTCAAACATGAATTCAGCACCTTTGCCACATGGATATCCACCTCGATACCCTCAAGAGGATCTTTTCCGGGAAAGACTCCAAGAGCCCGGCCTTCCTGCCAGAGTGAGGACACGATCTTGAGTGCCCGGGCATAGGGGACCCTGCCCTCTTTCCGGGCCAGATCATCCTCGAATTTCCTGACAATGTCCGGTCGTTTGACCATTACCAACCCCTTGTACAATGAACTTCTTCCGCATCCTCGGCCAATACGATGCACCCAGCATGTCTCGAGATTCGTACTGTTTCTATACCACACTCATGGTAAGCAGTGTACGGAATTCAGTGCATATGGCCGAGAACTCCACTGCTGAAGCAGCCCGACTCTTCCAGGTCGGACTTATTTCTCCAGCCTGAACTCACCCGTGTCGATCCACTCGTTCTTGAGCAGGGCCCACCAGTCTTCGGCCAGGCCCTTGAGCACATAGTCATAGGGGAGCCAGCCCATGGCCCTGAATACACGTCCGCTTGTCTGGTTCGATTCCATTCCGGTCCTCCTTATGTATATAAAATAGCAATAGTTTCAAAA
>Ga0209201_1000464_pt1 | contig 57481 bp, 35 predicted proteins | sample AD_UKC055_MetaG_FD_184411 | JGI IMG/M metagenome (GOLD analysis project Ga0209201, IMG submission 184411) | Active sludge microbial communities of municipal wastewater-treating anaerobic digesters from USA - AD_UKC055_MetaG (SPAdes) (version 2) | ecosystem: Engineered > Bioreactor > Anaerobic >... | reverse complement strand
TCTGTTGCGGGGCCTGGCGGGGGTGCGGGCGGAAATGGCGCTGCTGGCTACCTGCTTTAACATCCGCCGGCTGATTACGCTGTGGGGCGTGTCGGGCGTGGTGGCCCGGCTGCGGACCGTGTAGGGGTAACGGGCCGATTCATCGCCCAACCGTCCACTGAGCGGGTAAATCCGCCGACGAGTTCACACAATCCGTCACAATCCGGTTCAATCAGGCCGTGTCACCCGGCAATCTCCTCATTCAACCGGATGATGCTTCTTCAGCCAATGGTTGCGACACAGCCTCTGCGCCCCTGGCTAATCCGGTCCGGCCCTGGCGGGCCGGGCGCGTGCCGAACGCTCAACGATCAACCATCAACCATCAACCATCAACGATCAACTGTTTCGAACCTGCGAACGTTCAAACGCCCGATCAGCGGCACGCATGTCAGAACGGGAACGAGCCCCGAGCCCCGATTAAGTTCACGATCACGATGACGATTACGAGCACGAAATCTAAAGTCCGATGAAAAGCTCCAGCAGTGTCAGATCCAGGACGTCGAGGACGCCATTCTGGTCCATGTCGCCGTTCCATGGGGCGGGGATCTGGGACGCGATGAGGCTGTCGGCCAGGAGCCGGGCGAGCAGCGCGACATCGGCGGCGTTGATCGCGTTGTCCTGGTTCAGGTCACCGGGCGGCGGCGGCTGGGGCGGGGCGGCATAGGCGATCCCGGTGATGTAGCCGCTGGCGCCGAGGGTGTACTGGGCCTGGTTGTACGCGATGCTCAACGCCCCCGTCTGCGGGTTTACGGCGAAGGTGGTGATGTTCCGGTCACCGGTGTTAGCCGCGTACAGGAACGTGCCCGCGGTGTTCAGGGCCAGCGCGGTGGGCGCCCATCCGCCCGAGGCGAAGGGCGAACCCGGCACGGCGGCCAGCGTGGTGCCGGCGCCCGTCCCCGAGATCTGGAACACGCCCACCACGCTGCCGATCCGGTCGGCCACCATGTAGAATCCCGCGGGGTGGATGATCCCGAAAATGCCGTCGTCGAGCCCGGAAGCGAAGGGATTGCCGGCCACCGCCGTCGGGACGCCCGACGCAAACGTGTACACCTCACTCTGGCCGACGCTCCCGTTGTGGTACGAGTAGAGAAAGAGCCGGTTCTGGATGTCCACGGCATAGGACAGCGGCCAGGTTCCGTCGGACTGGAAGGGGGAGCCGGGCAGGGCGGTGAGGACGCCCGTCGTCTCGTCCACCCGGTACCCGCCGAAGAACGGGGTGTCCCGGTTGCCGCCGGCATAGACATGGCCGCCGTCCCGGCTGAAAGCCAGGGCGTAGGGATACACGTAATCGCCGGCGTAGAACGGATTTCCGGCAGCCGCCGTGGCGGTGGTGGCGGTGATGATGAAGCTGGCCAACTGGCCCGGCTTCACCGTGATGTCCAACTGGTCCCTGACGAGGACGAGCGGCGAGCCGGCCGGGTGCACCGCCACCGCGCCCCAGGCCCAGCGTTTGACGGGTTGAGCGGGTCCGGCCGGGAGCGCCAGCGGGCTGAACGGCAGCGGGCTGAGCGAGCCGTCGGCCAGGTCGACCGAGTAGGCGCTCAGCGTGTTGGACCCGCCGTTGATCACGAACAGGCGCGCATGCGAGGCATCGAAACAGAGCCGCTGGCTCATGAGGTTCTGGGAACCGTTTCCGCCCGTGGCCATGGGGAAGCCGGGCAGCGCCGTCAGCGAACCGTCGGCCTCATCCAGGCGGTATCCGTAGAGCTGGTTGGGCCCTCCGTCCACGTCATTGAGAACATACAGATAGCCGGCCTGGACGGACGGCGCCCCGAGCAGGGTCAGGAACGCCCAGCATACGGTCTGCAACCAAACCAAGCGGATGCATTTGTACATGGCGGCCCCCATGAATGTCCGTGACGATTGATTTCATTGTAGACCGAATGCCGGGCGTGTCAACAGGAGCCGGAGTGCCGGAGTTGACCGGGCAGGGTCGACGCCGTGAGGCTGTGGTAGAATGAACGCAACCTGTTCGACGTTCCGCAAGCATTCGGAGCTGGAGGTGGCTATGGCTGGTGCCGACATCCGACGGATCGCCATCAACACGGGCGGCGGCGACGCGCCGGGCCTTAACGCGGTGATCCGCGCGGCGGTCATCGCCGCGCTCAACCGCGGCTGGGAGGTGTGGGGCATCCGCGACGGCTACCACGGCATTCTCAGTCCGGAGAAATACCCGAACGGCGGCGTGATCCGGCTGACGGCCGACTCGGTGCGCGGGATCACCCATCTGGGCGGCACGATCCTGGGCACCACCAACTGGGGCAATCCCACCAAGTACCCGGTCCCGGGCCCCGACGGTCAGCTCCGCGAGGTGGACCGCACCGGCGAGATCGTCGACTACTTCCGCCGGGAAGGGATCGACGCCCTGGTGGCCATCGGCGGCGACGGCTCGCTGACCATCGCGATGGAGCTCGTCCGCAAGGGGCTCAAGGTCATCGGGGTGCCCAAGACCATCGACAACGACCTGGACAAGACGGTCATCACGTTCGGTTTCGACACCGCGGTCTCGTTCGCCACCCAGTGTATCGACCGGCTCCACTCCACCGCCGAGGCGCACCATCGCGTCATGGTGGTGGAGGTGATGGGCCGCTACGCCGGCTGGATCGCCCTGAACACGGGCATCTCCGGCACCGCCAACGCCATCCTCATCCCGGAGATCCCGTACGATCTGGCCCAGGTGGCCGAGAAGATCCGCCAGCGCGAGGCCCGCGGCCGGCATTTCTCCATCGTCGTGGTGGCCGAGGGCGCCAAGCCGAAGGACGGCACGGTGACGGTGGTCTCCAAGGAGGTGGGCCGGCTGGAGCGGCTGGGCGGCGTGGGCGCCGTCGTGACTGATCAGCTCCAGCAGCTCACCGGCAAGGAGTGCCGCCTGGTGGTGCTGGGCCACCTGCTGCGCGGCGGCAGCCCCACCACCTTCGACCGGCTGATCGCCCTGCGGTTCGGCGCCGCGGCGATCCGGGGCCTGGCCGAGGGGAAGGGCGGCTGCATGGTGGCGCTGGACCCGCCGACGGTGCGCTACGTGCCCCTGGCGGCGGCCACCAGCCGGATGAAGTCGGTCCCCCTGGATTGCGATTCCATCCTCACCGCCCGCGAGCTGGGCATCTGCTTCGGCGACTGAGCGCGGGCCGGGACCGGCGCGGGAGGGCCGATGCTGCTGCTGTTCCTGATCGTCGCGGGCGCCATGATCCTCTTCTTCACCGAGGCGCTCCCCGTCGAGGTGACCGCCCTGCTGGTGCTGGCGGCGCTGCTGGTGACGGGAGCGGTGACGCCCGCGGAGGGGCTGGCCGGCTTCTCCAACCCGGCGACGGTCACCGTCACGGGGCTGCTGGTGATGAGCGCGGCCATCGAGAAGACGGGCGCCCTGCAGATCGTCGCCCGGCGCATCCTGAAGCTGTCCCGCCACGCGCCGGGGCGGATCATGGCCATGCTGACCGGGGTGACGGGCGCGCTGTCGATGTTCCTGAACAACACCCCGGTGGTGGCCATGCAGCTCCCTATCGCCATCTCGCTGGCGGAGAAATCGCGGCTGGCGCTCTCCCGGCTGCTCATGCCCATCTCGTTCGCCGCCATTCTCGGCGGCACCTGCACCATGATCGGGACGTCCACCAACGTGCTGGTCGGCGCCCTCGCCGCCGAGCGGGGCTGGCGCATCGGCCTGTTCGACATCACCGCCGTCGGCCTGGTGTACTTCGCCGTGGGGATGGCGTACATGGCCGTGGTGGGCGTCCGGCTGATCCCCGACCGGGATCGGCCGCGGGAGCTGTCCGAAAAATACAGCCTGCGCGAGTACATCGCCGAAGTGGAAGTGCTGCCCGGCTCGGCGCTGGTGGGCCAGGCGGCCGGTCCGCGCCTGACGCTCGACGGCGGGGAGCCGGCGGGCGTCGGCATCCTGGCGGTGGTGCGCGGCGAGCGCAAGCACCTCCCCGGCGAGGCGCCCGCGCTCGCCGCCGGCGACCTGCTCATCGTGAACGGCGCGGTGGACCGGCTGCTCCGGCTCCGCGAGCAGCCCGGCCTGCGCATCCGCCACGACTTCCACCTGGATGACCAGGCCCTGCAGTCGGGGCAGATCGTGCTCGCCGAGGGGATCCTGGCGCCGGCGTCGCGGCTGGTCGGCGCCACCCTGAAGGAGGCGGATTTCCGCCGCACGTACGGCGTCGTGGCGCTGGCGGTGCGGCGGCACGGCAAGCTTCTGCGCGAGAAGGTGGGCCGGGTTCGGCTGGGTTTCGGCGACACGCTGCTCCTCCAGGGCGACCGCCAGCGGATGGACCAGCTCGGCAGCGTCGCCGACTTCCTCATGCTGGAACGGATCAAGCTGCCCCAGCCGCGCCGGGACAAGATCCCGCTGGCCGTCGGGATCTTCCTGTCGTGCCTGGTGCTGATGGGCGCCGGCGTGCTGCCCCTGACCACCGCCGTGATCGTGGGCGCCCTGCTCATGCTGCTGACGCGGTGCCTGCGGCTCCAGGAGCTCTACAGCGCGCTCCCCTTCAAGATCATCCTGCTGCTGGGCTGCCTCATCCCGCTGGAGCGGGCCATGGAGCGCAGCGGGGCGGCCGACGGCATCGCCCACGCCCTGCTCCGGGTGGCGGGCGACGGACGGCCGCTCCTGGTGCTGGCGCTCCTGGCGGTGGTCACGCTGGCGCTGACCGAGATCATGTCCAACACGGCCTCGGCCGTCCTGATGGCCCCCGTCGCCTTCGCCCTGGCCGCCCAACTGGGCGTCTCGCCCAAGCCGCTGGTGCTGGCGGTGATGTTCTCGGCGTCGTTCTCGTTCCTGACGCCGGTGGGCTACCAGACCAACACCATGATCTACGACGTGGGCGGCTACCGCTTCACCGACTTTGCCCGGGTGGGCGCGCCGCTGACCGCGCTGCTGTTGGGCGTGTCGGTGGCGCTGATCCCGGTCCTCTGGCCATTCTGACAGGAGGCATCATGCCGAACGATCCGCGCGCCGACAGCAATTTTCCCGATTTCGAGAGCCAGCCGCTCACCCGGGGGGAATACATCCAGTCGGTGATCCACCTGTACCGCGGCGAGATGCAGCGGGCGGTCACCTGGCGCTCGCGGCTGGACGCGACCACGAACTGGGCCATCGTGGTCACCGTGACCGCGCTGAGCTACGCGTTCGGGGCCGTGGAGCACCCGCACGTCATCATCATCCTGGCCAACGTCGTCATCCTGACGCTGCTCTGGGTGGAAGCGCGGCGCTACCGCTACTACGACGTCTGGCGGACGCGCCTGCGCAAGATCGAGGAGAACTTCTTCGCCCCGCTCCTGCGGCGCGACCTCCAGAGCCCCGACGCGCGCTGGGGGAGCATCGTCGCCGAGGACTTCCTGCATCCCCGCTTCAAGATCGCCTTCATCCACGCCCTGAAGGCGCGGCTCATGCGCAACTACGCCACCCTGTTCCTGATCACGCTGGCGGCCTGGCTGGTGAAGATCAGCGTCTGGTCGCCGCGGGGCCACCTGGAGGAGGGGCTGGCGTTTTCCTGGGCGCGGTTCTACGGGGCCATGGGCTTCTCGACCCTGTCGCCGGCCGTCGTCCTGGCCGTCCAGGCCGCCTTCTACGGTTTTCTGGCGGTGGTGATGCTGGGCGTCCGGGTGCCGTACGGCTACAGCGGGGAGATCCACGAGATCACCCCGGACCGCGAGTTCTGGGACCGCTGACGGCGGCGGCGGGCGCGCCGGGCGCCGTCAGCCGATGTGGGGGGCGGGCTCCACGATCTCCAGCCAGGAGAACCAGAGCGGGTGCCGCCGCTTGTACCAGCGGAGCACCTCCAGCAGCTTCGCCTGCTTCGGCTCGGGGATGACCTCGGGCAGGATCCGGTCGAAGTGGATCCGGATGTGCTCGTCGCCGCAGAACTCGAGGGCCTCGGTGCAGAGCGTCTGCAGCTCGTTGCGGATCCGGCCCGAATCCGAGATCTTGACGGGGCGGGTTTCGTAGTCCTCGCCGGCCAGGAAGCGGTTGAGCAGCGGATTGAACACCAGCCGGCTCTGGTTCGGCGTCTCCATCATGCGCAGGGTGAAGGTGATCAGCTTGTCCCCGCGCGGGGCGGCCAGCCGGACGGTGGACCGGAACACGTTGGTCTCGATCTGTTTCACGCCCGGCGCCCCGGAGTAGGGGTCCGCCTGCATGTAGCCGCAGACGGCCAGCACGTCCCACTCCTTCTCGGGGAAAAAGTCATCCACGTGGATCAGCGGCTTGTGCACCGGGATACCGGCGTCGATCCCCTCGTGGATGAGGCGGCGGAACTCCTGCACCGTGGCGGCGTCGGCGGAGCGGCCGATGACCGCCTCCAGCCGGGCCTTGAAGTCGTCGGTGTCGGGGTTGAGGCTCATCACGTCCTGCTCGCGCTGGTACGGCAGGTCGAAGCGCGAGGTGAAGGGAACCAGCGAGGCCTCGAGATTCAGCATGGGGGCCAGGCTGGCCGCCTGGATGGCCTCGGCCGACGCGGCGTAGCCGTCCACGAGGAACAGATGGAGGTCGCCGCCGGCGTCGCGCCAGGTGCCCACGCGGTAAGTGGGGGCGTAGGTGCCCGACTCGGTGAACGCCGTCAGCCCGGAGGGGAGGCCGAAGCCGTCGTCGATGATGTGCACGCCCTGGGCCGCCCACTGCCGCCACAGCTCGCCGATGCGGGGCTCACGGCTCTTGCCGCGGAGCGTCCAGACGTGGATGTGTTCCCGCTTGATGCCGGGGTAGCATTGCTCGATGGCCCGGACCACCAGCGCCCGGTCGGTCCGGAAGGTGATGAGCAGGGATTCGAGGGCCGCCCGCGCCACGATCTCGCGCGGCAGGAACAGGTTGCCCACGTAGCCCTCGTACGGCCGCGAGACGCGCAGCGGCTGGTTGAACAGGTGCAGTACGGTGAGCGCCCCGTTGGGACTCCCCTTGGCGAAGCGGGAGGTGTTCTCGAGGGTGTCGATGGCCGCACCCCAGACCGTGATCCCGCGCGCCTTGATCTCGCCGTAGAAATCCTCCCAGCGGTAGGCCGGATCGTTGAGCATGCGCACCACCCGCTGGTCCAGCCAGCGCGCCACTTCGGGGCGCGCGTACACCCGGCCGAAGCCGAGCTGCGGGTTGGAGCCCATCTCAGGCGTCTCGCCCGCCTTGGGCATGAGCCCCTCGCCCATGCAGACCATGATGGCGTGGTTTTCGGGGAGCTGGCGGGTCAGGTACCAGAGGCTCTCGCTCAGCGCGTAGGCCGAGATCGCGTCGGCGTCCTTCTTGACCTGGTTGAGGCCGGCCTTGTCGAGCTTGGCGCCCTCGCCGAAGCGCCCGAAGAGCAGGGTACCCAGGGCCGTCACCGCGGCGCCCATGGCGAAGAGCCGCTCCATGCGGCCGTCGAGGAAGGAGATCTCCCGGGTGAACTCCTTGGCCGGTTCGCCGCTGAGCCAGCGGACCTCCACGTCATCGAGCCAGAGATGGAACCGGCCCAGGATGGACCGGGTGTCGAATGCCCATTGGGCGATAAGATCTTGCTGGTCCTGCATCATTTCGTTCATGCGTCGGACTCCTAAAAAATGATGGTAGCCATGATGTTCATTATGTTGACGTTGGACGATACCAGTCTAAGGCTTTCAGGCCGTTATTGCAAGACCGATTCGCTTTGGGAGCCGGGAGCGGACATCGGACGTCGGATATCGTGCTCGTAATTCGTAATCGGATCTGGGACCTGGGTTCTGGGTCCTAGGTCCTAGGGTTCGAATTCCAGGTCCCAGCACCCAGGACCCAGTTCCCAGGTTCACAGGTTCGCAGAAAGTTGATCGTTGATGGTTGATCGTTGAGCGTTCGGCACGCGCCCGGCCCGAAAGGGCCGGACCGGATTAGCCAGGGGCGCAGCCCCTGGTCAGGCGCCTCCACCCCGCGCGGTTGTTTTCCTCACCCCGAGCCCCAGCGGGGCGACATCGGGGCCGCGGAAACTCCAGCTCACCCTCCGAATTCGTAATCGTGATCGTAATCGTGATCGTGATCGTAATCGTAATCGGACCTGGGACCTGGGTTCTGAGACCTTGGCTCGCGGCTCGGGGCTCGCGGTTCGGGTCTCGGGATTCGGGTTTCGTTTCCAACCCTCAACCCTCAACCCTCAACTGTCCCCATCCTGCAAACTTGAGAACCTGTGAACCTGCGAACGTTCTCAATCCACCCATTCACCCATTCACCCATTGCCCCCTCTCCCATCGGTTGCGGCCGACATTCCCATTGACAGGGCTCCGGCCATCCAGTAGCATAGCCTGGACGTGCCGTCCCGTCGGCACGGAGCACTCCGGGCCGAGGCGGCCCGCTCACGAAGACGAAAGGCATGAACGGCCCCGATCCCCTGATCATCCCCCGCGCACAGCATCCGATCTCCCGACGGAATATCAGCCAGAACGTGCTCAAGGTGCTGGCGCACCTGCGCCGCAACGGCCACACGGCCTACATCGTGGGCGGCGGGGTCCGCGACCTGCTGCTGGGGCGTCGGCCCAAGGACATGGACGTGGTCACCGATGCCACGCCCGCCCGGATCAAGAAGATCTTCCGCAACTGCCGGCTGGTGGGCCGCCGGTTTCGGCTGGCCCACGTCCATTTCCGCGACGAGATCGTGGAGGTGGCCACCTTCCGCTCGCCCGTCGACGACGCAGACGACGCGCCGGCCGAGGCGCACTCCGGCCCGGAGGAGCTGCCGCCGCGGCTGGCCGGCATCGTCAAGAGCGAGGACGGCCAGATCCTGCGCGACAACGTGTTCGGCACGCCGGAGCAGGACGCCCGGCGGCGCGACTTCACCCTCAACGCCCTCTTCTACAACATCGACGACTTCGCCATCATCGACTACGTCGGCGGCTACCAGGACATCCAGGACCGCCGCATCCGCTCCATCGGCGACCCGAACCAGCGCTTCATCGAGGACCCCGTCCGGATGATCCGCGCGGTGCGCTTCGCCGCCGCGCTGGGCTTCACCCTCGACGCCGAGACGCACGCCGCGCTGCTGGCCCATCGCGGCCTCATCGTCAAGGCGTCGTCGGAGCGGATGTTCGAGGAGGTCCGCAAGCTGCTGCTGCTCGGCTCGGCCCGCCCCATCTTCGAGCTGCTCCACGCGACGGGGCTCTTCACCCTCGTCTTCCCGGTGGCGCAGGGCGCCCTCCCCGAAGGAGAAGGGGGCTGGTATTACGAGCATCTGCGCCGCGTGCTGGACTGGGTGGACGCCCGCGTGGCCGCCGGCGAGACGGTGGACCTGGCCCTGCTGTTCGCCCTCATGTTCGGCCCGCTCATCGAGCGGCGGGCCGGCGAGCTCCAGGGCGACGAGCCCATGAGCGCCGTGACGGCCTACAAGCAGACCGTCGGCGAGTTCGTGGCCGAGATGGCCCCCAGCGTCCGGATCCCCAACGTCGTCGGACTGGGGATCCGGGACATCCTGAGCAACCAGTGGCGCTTCCACCGGAACCAGGGCCGCCGGGCCGCTCGACTGCTGCGGATGCCGGTGTTCGCCGACGCCTGGACCTACTTCCGGCTCATCCACGGGAGCACGGGCCGCGGCCCGGAGCTGTGCGCGTGGTGGGAGTCGTTCCTGCAGGGTCAGGCGATGCCGAGCGGCGCACCGGCAGACGCCGGATTCGCGCCGCCGGCCAGGCGCCGCCGCCGGCGGCGGCGCCGGCCGGGCCGCCGCGGGCCGGGCGAGGGTTCGGCCGCGCCGCCGGACGGAGGGCCCGCCGAAGGCTGGACGGGATCGGGCCTGAGTTTCTAGTCCATCACGGGGAGTGCCGAACATGAGGACGATCATCAACGCGCACCAGTTTCTGAGCCTGTCCGCGTCGATCAACTACCAGCTGTCGGCCTCGCCCATCAACTGGCGGGCCGTCCTGGCCCTGGCCGTGGGCAACCGCCTTGACGAGGCGGAAAACGAGATGATCCTGGAGGCGCTCCACTACCTGGGCGAGGCGTACGGGCAGACGAAGCGGCGCCTGGGGCCGTACGCCATCATCCATCCCATCCGCGCCATGGCCCTGCTCAGCCGCGCGGTGGAGAAGTTCACCCTCCTCGACCTGCTCACCATCCTCTTCCACGACAAGCAGGAGGACATCACGGCGGACCGCTACCCGGCGGACGCCTGGCGGTCGCTGGAAGCGCATTACGCCGCCCTCATCCGCCGGCTCAAGCCCGAGGACGAGTGGTTCCTCAACGAGCGGCTGGAAGTGCTGGCGATCCAGCCCGGCGAGAAATACTACAACTACCTGGGCCGGATGCTGGAGCGCGCCCACAAGACGCCGGAGCTGGTCCGGATCAAGCTGGCCGACCGGCTGGACAACACGCTGGACCTGCGCATGGACCTGTACAGCGACAAGGCCGACATCGAGTGCTACGAGATGATCTTCGCGCTGCTGTTCACCGAGACGCGCGCCCGCTTCTGCGTGCGGCCGCCCCACCCGGTGCCGGGGAAGATCAACGGCGCCCGCCGGCTGTACCAGATGTTCAAGAACGCGGTGTTCCTCTCGCTGCTCCGCGACGCCGGGCTGGACCGCATCGACACGGCCTGCGAGCGCCTGTTCGCCACCATCGCCCGGACCAGCCTGTCGGAGGCGCAGCGCATTCTGCAGCACATCTTCATGTACCACCTGCAGGAGATGCAGGACCAGCGGGCGATCCTGCTGGACGTGATGACGTACTGCCAGCAGGGCGCCGTCACGCGGGTCACGCCCACCAGCGCGGCCCACCGGCTGGACGGCCTGTTCAAGTACCGCTTCGACCACGAAAACAAGGAGACCCGCAACCGCAGCCTGGACGAGCTCTACCAGGACAAGCCCCTCATGGCCGAATCGGCGCTGGCGTTCATGGCGGTGTTCTCCAGCTTCCTGATGGACCCCGATTTCAAGATCCGGGGCATTGACGCGGCGGGCATCCACCCCGACTCGGCCGGTCCGAGCGCCTGATCGTCGCTGTTCACTCAAAGTTGAGGGTTCGTGCTCGTAATCGTAATTCGTAATCGTGATCGTAATCGTAATTCGTAATCGTAATCGTGATCGTAATCGAAATTCATAATCGTTATCGAACCGTTTGAATGTTTGAACGTTCACAGGTTCTCAACAGTTGATCGTTGATGGTTGATCGTTGAGCGTCCGGCACGCGCCCGGCCCTTTCGGGCCGGGATCGTGGCGCGATGGCTGATTGATCCGACCCCGTCACCGTCGATGACGCGCCGATCACGATTTCAATTACGAGCACGATTAAGAGCACGAACCCTCATAATTCTTTGTGTCCTTCGTGCCTTCATGGTGAATGATTCGGACTTCGGAAATCGGACATCGGATTGCGTGCTCGTAATTCGTAATCGCACTCGTAATCGTGATCGTAATCGGACCTGGGACCTGGGTTCTGGGCCCTAAGGTCCGAATTCCAGTTCCCAGCACCCAGGTCCCAGGTCCCGGATCCCATCTTCCATCAACCGCACGAATGGACTCGTATCTAAACAGCCAATAAAATATATGCAATAACCAATAATCCGAAATGACCAATGACCATTCTTCAATGAAAAATGATCAATGAATCCCTATTCCCATTCACCCATTCACCTATTCACCTATTCACCTATTCACCATCCTCCTATCCCTGGCCATGCCTCTCACTTGGGCATACAATGGATTAGTAATTTCATCGCCGGAGCGAGGCTATGGACCGACGGGAGCGTTGTGTGCTCTTCGACTGGGGCGACACCCTGATGGTGGATTTCCCCGGCTGCCGCGGGCCGATGATCGGTTGGCCGAAACTGGAAGCGCTGCCGGGAGCGGCCGAGGCGCTGGCCGCCCTGCAGCCGGCGTGGACGCTGGCCCTGGCCACCAATGCCGCCGATTCGGACGAGGCACAGATCCGGGCCGCCCTGCGCCGGGTGGATCTGGAACGATGGCTTGACCGCGTCTACTGCTACCGGCGGATCGGCCATCCCAAACCGAGCGCGGCGTTTTTCGAGTCCGTCCTGCGCGATCTCGGCCTAACGGCGCAGCACGTCGTCATGGTGGGCGACGATTTCGCCAAGGACGTGCAGGGGGCGCGGCGGGCGGGCCTGCGCGCCGTGTGGCTCAACCGGCGCACCGGCGAGCGGCCGGAAGGGGAAGGCGTCCGGACCATCCTGGATCTGGGGGAATTGCCGGACGTTCTGGAGAATTGGGATCGGTGAAATCGGTATCCGTGCACGTACTTCGCAATCGTGCTCGTAATCGTGATCGTCATCGTAATCGTGATCGTAATCGGACCTGGGACCTGGGTTCTGGGTCCTTGGCTCGAGGCTCGAGACTCGAGGCTCGAGGCTCGTTTCCATTCTGACATGCGTGCCGCTGATCGGGTGTTTGAACGTTCGCGGGTTCGAAACAGTTGATCGTTGATGGTTGATCGTTGAGTGTTCGGCATGCACCCGGCCCGAAAGGGCCGGACGGCATTAGCCAGGGGCGCAGCCCCTGATGCGAGATCCATCGACGCAGGCGCCTGTTTTCCCCACCCCGAGCCCCTCCGGGGCGACATCGGGGCGTTCGGAAAACCCGGCGTTTCAACGAGAGCTCGATCGATCGGCGCCCCACGATTCACGCTGCCTGCCTGTCGCCCCGCTGGGGCGACCACGCGACAAACCGCCGCCCACCAGGGGCTGCGCCCCTGGCTAATCCAGTCCGGCCCCGGCGGGCCGGGATCGTGGCGCGATGGCTGATTGATCCGATCCCGTCACCGTCGATGACACGCCGATCACGATTTCAATTACGAGCACGAACCCTCAACCCTCAACCCTCAACTTTGCGGGGAGAACGCGATCTCGATGAGCACGATTTCCGGGCGGTTGCCCACGCGGACGGGCGGGCCCCACGTGCCGAAGCCGCACGACACGTAAACCTGCGTGCCGCCGATCCGCCCGTACCCGTAGCTGATGGGGTAGATCGACCGGGTGATCAGGCTGAGCGGCCAGAGCTGGCCGTGGTGGGTGTGCCCCGACACCTGCAGGTCCACCCCGTGCCGCGTCGCGTCGTCCAGCCGGAACGGCTGGTGATCCATGAGGATCACGGGCCGGGCGCGGTCGACGGCGCGGAGCACCTCGGCCAGCGGCTTGCGCTCGGCGCCGGTGAAGCGGCCCTTCATGCGGTCCTCGCGGCCGGCCAGCCAGATCCCGCCCGGCAGCGCCACCGCCTCGTCGCGCAGCACCCGGATGCCGTGCGCCTCCAGGTACCGCACCGCCGGCTCGGCGCCGCCGATGTACTCGTGGTTGCCAGTGCAGGCGTAAACCCCCAGCGGCGCGCGCAGCGCCAGCAGTTGCCGGCCCAGATCCTGGCGGATGACGGGCTCGAGGTCTTCGTCGACGATGTCGCCGGGCAGGAGGATGAGGTCGGGTTTCAGTCCGGTCACGGTGGTCACCAGGTCGTCCACGAGGGAGTTGCCCACGAGGATGCCCAGGTGAATGTCCGACGCCAGGGCGATCCGCAGGCTCGTCCGTCCCTCCACCGCCTTGGGGATCGTCACGGCCAGGCGGCGCACCTGCGGGTTGCGCGCGTTCCAGAACCCCAGGCTCACGACGAGCGCGGTCACGGCGAGCGTCGCGCCCAGCGCGATCAGCCGGGCGCGGGGCAGGTTTGCGGTCACCGCCGCCGGAAAGATGTGGAACCAGCGGTGCAGCAGTCGCAGCAGGTCCACCAACACCGCGCCAAGGGTGAAATACAGCATCAGCGCCAGCCAGAAGGAGCCCACCCAGACCAGCACGGTGGCCGTGCCGACCCACCCGATCCGCTCCAGTATGCGGCCGGCGATGAAAGCCAGCGTGCCGGACGGGAACACCACCGCAAAGACGATCCGCCACGGCGAACCGGCGGGGATGGCTTGCCAACCGCGCCGGAAGAGATAGAACAGGAGCAGGAAGACAAGACAGATGATGATAAAAACGATGATCATGGCGGTGTGGCACTCAGCCTGGCAGCGGGATCCGGCGCGGCGGCAAGATCCGCCGAGCCATCGGAAAAGGTCATTGTAGGCAGGCCGGAGCCGGCGATCAACGGTTATCTAGCCGCAACGCGCCGGCGGGTCTTGACAGGATCGGCCGGTTGGCTTATGAATGGAGGCCGACGCCCCGGACGGGGCCTGATCGGCGGAGGAGGCAACCATGAAACACATTGCGCGATGCGCGATTCTGACGGCGGTGCTGGCGCTGCTGGCCGGCGCGGCGGCCGCCCAGGCGGTCGCCGGGCCCATGGTGAAGCTGGCGCGGTTCGTCGTCTGCGCCGGCGTGGAGAACCGCGAACCCGTGGGCGCCGCGGACACATTCCCCGCGGCCACGGAGAAGGTGTTCGTCTTCGTGGAACTGAAGGAGATCGCCGCGGACACCGAGGTGGCGGTCGTCTGGTATCACAACGACAGCGAGGCGGGCCGCACCACCCTGGCGGTGCGGCCGGGCGCCCGCTGGCGTACCCACGCCTACAAGACGCTCCACAACCGCACCGGCGCCTGGCGCGTCGAGCTGCTCGACGCGGGCGGCGCCAAGCTGGGCGATGCTTCGTTCACGGTGGAATAACGACGCGTTGCGGGACCGCGGGAAAAAACGGGGCGGACCCGGTGTCCGCCCCGAAGCCATGGGTAGGGAGGTAGGTCCCCGGCGGGCGGCCGCGCCGTCCGCCGGGGCGGCGATGCTTATTTGTCGCCGGTGGCGTATTTGATGCCCTTGCTCTTGGCCTGCTCGGTGACGATGGTGCGCACCTGCTCGTCGAAGCCGCCCTTGCCCGCCGCCTTGCGCATCTCCTCGTTGATGTACTCCTGGCGCTTCTTCACCAGTTCGGCGATCCGGGCCTGGACCTTCTGGCGCTCCTCGGCCTTGGCTTTGAGGTAGGCCGCCTGCTGCTCCTTGGTGAGATTTTTCATCTCGGCGGGGAGTTCGTCCGCCTTCACCTCCTCGAGCTTGACCCGGTTGTCCTTCAGGTCGTCCACCAGGTCGCCGCCCCCCTGGACGGCCTTGCCGGTGCTGGCGTTGTAGGCCAGGCGGTCGGCGGCGGCGGGCGCGGCGGCGGCCTCGGCGGCCACCTGCTTGGCCATGACCTCGCCCCGCTTCCGTTCGCTGCCGTAGGGAACCAGGGTGCGGCCGACTTCGGCGTTGAGCTTCGCCAGTTCGGCGTCCATGGGCGTGCTCACCACCTGCATGTCGCCCGACTGGCCGATGGCCACGAACTTCCCTTCGGCGCGGCCGGCGATGTCCTGCCAGACAGGGGTGGTCTCGCCGTGATTGCCGCACTGGACGGTGTTGATGATCAGGTCCTTCTTGACGGCGGCTTCGCAGGTTTTCGGGAACTTGACATCATCGGGGTAGTCCATGTGGGGCGGGCAGTCGCCCACCAGGAAGATGATCTTGAGCACGCCGCGGTCGGGGCTCCAGGCCACCTTGGCCACGGCCTCGTGCAGGGCCTGGTTCACCGACTCGGGGGTGTCGCCCCCGCCGCCGGCCTCGAACTTCTGGAGGTTGGCGTAGACGGCGTCGATATCCTCGCTCAGGTCGTAGAAGCGGGTAACGTACTCGTCGCCCCGGTCGCGGTAGCCGATGAGGGCGATCTTGAGCCTGGGCGTCGGTTTGGCTGACACCATCTGGTTGGCGATGGACCAGATCTTGAGCTTGGCCCCCTCGATGAGGCCGCCCATGGAGCCGGTGGTGTCCAGCACGAAGCAGACCTCGATCCGGGGCGCCCCCGCGGCGGCGGCGGGCTTGTCGGCCTGGACGGCGGCCGCGGACGGGGCGGCCGCAGCCGCCAGGAGCAGCGCCAGGACCAGGAGGGTGGGACGGGCGGTGCGGGTGTTCATGTTCGTCTCCTTATCATTCATGATGTCGGTTGCGGTTCATTCGACGATCTCGTAGACCGTGTCGCCGAGGGCGACCTGGACGTTGCGGCCCACCGACAGCCACTGCGGCATGCTGGGGTGCTTGCCCATCAGGTCGAAGTACTCGGCGGAGTTGAACTTGACCTGGACGCGCCGGGCGCCGGGCTTGGCCTGGACGTTGGCGTCGATCCACTGGCTGCCGTTCTGGAAGAAGTTGCGGCCGGCGATGAAGCGGTTGGCCTGGGCGCTGATCGCCTGGTCCACCCGCGCGCTTTCGGGCGCGGCGGCTCCGGCGTAGCCTTTGCTGGCGTGAACGTTGGCTTCCACCGGGGCGGAGACGACCTCGGCCTGCTTCAGGGTGCTGTTCGACTGGACGCCGCCCACCACGCCGGCGCCGCTGGACTCGTCCTTCATCTCCTTGTAGCGGCGGCGGGTTTCGGTGACCAGTTTCTCGTCCCCGTCGATGACCTGCAAGGTGCGGCTGGTCACCGGGACGTTGCGCCGGCTCTCGTCCTCGACGATGAGGTAGGCGGTGTAGGGGGTGACGATGCCGTAGAGGCGGGCCAGGCGGGTGACCTCGTCGCGCAGCTCGGCGCTCTCGCCGTGCAGGCGGATCTGGTCCAGCAGGAAGCCCACCCGGCGGGTGGCCCACAGGCGCGGGATGAAGCCGTGCGCCGCATCGCGGGCGGGAAACTCGGCCGCGTAGGTGAAGGTGCGGGGATGGCCGTTGACGGAGCCGCTCAGCTTCACCGTGGCGGCGCCGCTGTCGGTGTAGCGGCCGAACAGCACCAACTGCTCGCCCTTGAACAGATCGGGCAGCGCGGTGGGATAGGTTTTGGCGATCTTCACCGGGCCGGACACTTCCAGCCTCGGATTGGCCAGCACGGGCATGCTGATCTTGGCGTAGAAGTTCGACACCTTGACCTCGATGTCCTCGCTGGGCAGCACGTACTGGCTGGCGGCGCGGGTTTCCTCAGCCAGGCGGTCCAGGAGTTTGGTGTTGATGTCGGTGCCGATGCCAAAGCAAAACACCCGCACCGCCCGGCCGCCGGCGGCCGCGCGGGCCCGGTCCAGGATCTGCTTCTCGTCGGTGCTGCCGATGGTGGGCTTGCCGTCGGTGAGGAACACCACCACGTACGGTCGGTCGGGCGAGCCGGCGCCCGGCGCCGGCGCGAGCGCCGCGGCCAGGGCGTCCTCGATGGCGGTGCCGCCGATGGGCTTGAGCTCCTTCACGAAGGCGGCGGCCTTGGCGAGATGGTCCGCGTCCGCCGGGGCCAGCCGGCTGAAGAGCGGCTCGGCTTCGGTGGCGAAGCGGACGATCTCGAAGCGGTCACCGGCGTTGAGGTTCTGCAGGCAGAACTGGAGCGCCCGCTTGGCCTGGTCCAGCTTGCCGCCGTCGGCCATGGAGCCGGAGGTGTCCAGGACGAACACCACGTCCTTCTGGACAATCTGTTCGCCGGCGAGCCGGACAGAGGGCGACGCCAGGAGCAGGAAGTAGCCGCCGTCGGCGTCATCGCCGTTCCGGCTGGCGAGGAGGCTGAGGCCCACGTCTCCGTCGGGCCGGGTGGAGTAGAAGAGCTGGAAGTCGGTGTCGGGCCGCGCGTTGCTGGTCTCGAAGCCGGCTACGGCGTGGCGGGCGTCGGGGCGGCGCACCTCGACGGGGTGGCTGGGCGAGTAGACCGACTGCAGGTCGTGGGTGCTGCTCAACGCCACCTTGACGGAGACGCTGCCCACGGGCTGGGCGGAGAACTTCTCGGTGTTCAGCGGATAGACGTACTCCACCAGTCCGCTCTCCTGACGCAGCACCTGGGTGTAGCTCAGGCGCACGCGCTTTTCGCTGCGCGGCTCGATGGGGAATATGCGCACCTTGAACAGCCCCTGGCCGGCGTACTCCATCAGGGCCGGGTCGCGCATGCGCCGGACGATATCCTCGTAGATCTGCCGCGCCTTGGCGGCGTCGAGCAGTTCCGCCTCGGTCATCTTGCCGTCGATGTCCATGGCGAAGCGGTCGATCTGGGCGCCCGCGGGGATCGGGAAGATGTACGTCCCCTCCAGCCGGGCGGAGGTGGGATTGTAGAACGACTGGTCCACCTCGGTCACGGCCACCTGGTCGGTGATCGTGACGGTGACGTGGTGGTACTTGACGGCCAGCGGCGCGAACGCGTACGGCTGGCCCGGGCCCGGGTGGGGGTGCGGGGCGATGATGAGCCCGTCGGCCCAGGCGAAACTGGCCGCCAGTGCGGCGATGCAGATGATCAGGGCGAGGTGGGGAATGCGTCTCATCGGGATCCTCCTGGTGGCGGTGGCGCCGTTCGGTATCTATTTGACCCGTCCCGCGGGGAAACGGATCGTCGGCGCGGTCACTTTAGAGACGGCGGCGGCGCGGCCGGCTTGCAATATTTTTGCGGACAGGGCGCCGGCGGCGCGGATCATGGCGGTTAAGATGCTGCGGCGGGTGAATTTGGCGGCGCTGGCAGGGGCGGGGCGTCAGGGACCCGGGGCACTCAGCCGGCCGCGGCGAAAGGGTGTTTCGAGCGCCGCTTCCTCGGCTGGCGCCGGCCAGGGCCGGGCCTTGGCCGCGGCGGCGGGGACGTCCATCCCGAGCCAGGCGGAGAGCGTGGCCAGGACGAGTTCCCGGTCGTCCAGTCCACTGATGCGGATGCCGTGGTCCGCTCCCGGCTGGATGATCTTCAGCGCGACCGCCTCGCCGGTGAGCTCCACGGCGCAGGCGGTCCAGGGGTCCCAGCCCCCGTAGATGTAGAGGATGCGATCCCCCTCGGTCTGGAGCCAGCCCAGGATGTCCGTCATGGCTTCCGGCCGGTAGGGGAGCGGCGTGTCCATGGGGGCGAAGACACTGTAGTCGGGGTCCGGAACGTAGACGAGCAGGTCGTCGAGGTGCTCGTGCAGGTAGCGGCAGTAGCCGGTCTCGGTCAGGAACTGGTAGAAGGCCGGTTCGAAGTAGGCGATGCCCTGGTCGGAGTAGTAATCGAAGCCCACCGTTTCGGCCAGGTGCGCGAACATCGTCGCCGCGGAGGCACCCGGGCCGGGGATGGTGTTGCAGTCGCTGGGGCCGTACTGCCAGAAGGCGAACGGGTGTTCCATGACCGCGTGCTCCACGGCCGCGTTGAAGCCGATCCGGTGGTAGGTCCGTCCGGTCTGGGCGGCCCAGGTGCTCAGCCGCGCGGCGATGGCGGAGCGGTTCTGCAGCGCCCGCCGCTGGAAGGCCCATATCCGGTCGCGGCATTCGACGGTGCCGAGCCCCTGGATCATGTCCGTCGGCCGCGGGTCTTCCAACGCCAGCATGAGCGGCGCCACGTACGCCACCGTCACGTCGACGTCCCGGGGGTGGAAGCGGCGATGGAACAGGGCGGTCATGCCCCCCTTGCTGCCGCCCGTGTTCACCCATCGGCCGGGGTAAAGGTCCTGGAACAGGGCGGCGAGGCGGTGGTGATCCGCGGCGGCCTGGACGATGTTCAGTTTCTCCCAGTCCAGGTCCGCCGGCGCCGCCCCGTCGAAGAACCGGTGGGGGACGACCAGCTCGTTGGCGTCCAGCAGCCCGCACAGCTCGGTGACCAGGTTGCGGCCGATGCCGTAACCCCCGAGGTACATGACCATGGGCCGGTCCTCACCCAGGTGGTTCAGCCAGATGCGCTGGATGAAGGTCTCGCCGCCGGGGTCCTGGTGATCCAGCGGCTGGGTGACCCGGATCTCGTAGGCGGCCGGATACGGCGCCGGCGGCGTCACCGGGGTCACCACCACCCCCGGCAGCGCCATGAGGCGCTCCAGGAAAGGTCTCGTTTCCCGGTGGGGGGCGGCTTCGGTGAAGAGCAGCCGCGCCAGGCCCTGCCCGGACATGTGGATGCCGGTGACGGCGCCGTCGGCCCAGGCCACGATCCGATCGATCCCGGCCCCGACGAGGTGCGGAAAGATGAACTCGAGCAGGCGCACATAGGGGGTGTCGGGCGGGATGTCCACGAGCACCCGGTCGATCTCGGCGCCGCCCCGGTATGCTTTCAGGATGGCGGAGACCGGTTCCCCGGCGGCGTTGTACAGGGCCAGGCCGGTCCAGTCGAGTCCGCCGGCGGCATAGGTCGGGAAGGAGAACACCCACTCCCCGGCCGGCGCCTGCGTGAGGAGGAATTCCGCTGTGCCGCCGTCGGCGGTGGCGACGTAGGCCAGCCGGGCGAGCAGCCCGGCGGGGCAGCCGGTGAGGCAGCCGCTGTCGGCGGGCGGGTCGGCGTAGGCCGTGAGGTCGATGGCGCGGCTTTCGCCCGGCGCCACGGTGACGGGCTCGACGGCCACCGGCTGCCCCTGGTGGAAGAGGCGGAGCGTGACGGCGGCGGGTGCGCCGTCCGGATTGTCCAGCACCAGCCAGTTGGCCCAGGTGTCGGCGCTGCCGGCCGTGACGTGGGGCAGGGGGCGGGTTTCGCCGCCGCCGCTTCCGCCCGCGGCGGGGGTGAAGAGCAGGCGGGCCAGATCATGGCCGGAGATATGCAGGCCGCACACGGGCACGTCGGACCGCACTTCGATCCGTGCGACGCCGGGGAGGGAAAGACCGGGGAAGAAGTCGGCGAGCATCTGCACCAGGAGGTCGCGCCCGCCGATCACGTGCTCAACGACACCCAGGCTGGCGCCGGACGGGGCGTAGGCCTCCAGCGCGACCGCGGCGGGCGCCTCGCCCGGGTTCATCACCGCCAGCCCGGTCCAGTTGACGATGCCATCCGCATAGTGGGGGAGCAGGAATTGGAGCCGCGTCCCGGCGTCCTCCCCGAGGGCGAACTCGGCGATGCCGCCCTCGACACTGTGGCGGAACGCCAGCTTGACGACGATGTTGGGCTCGTCGTGGGTAACCGTGCCGCAGCTCCCCTCGGTCAGCGGGATGTAGGCGGCCTGCCCGGCGGCCACTGCGTGGGACTGGGGCGCGCCGGCCTCTCCGCTGGAGTACAGCGAGACCGTGACGGCGGTGTCGGTGAAACCGGTGTTGTCCACCACCAGAGCGGTCTCCCACCCATACGCAGCGGTGACGTAGGGGATGGGCACGGTGCGGGCGGCCGGGATGGTCCACGCGCACAGGCACAGGCAGATCCAGCCGAATAGCGTCCGCATGACGGAGCCTCCCCATGGGGCATCTGGGTTTGGATATTGTACGAGCGATGCCGCTGCAATGTTAACCGGTCGGCGCCGGCGAGCCGTCCGTCAACAGCCGCCTTGCATTCCCCGCAGGCATCTCGTAAGATGAACGCCGTCCCATCCCATGTGGATCCCCATGGGAATGCAGCCGGGCGGAGTGACGCGGGTGGAATCCACGGATCCTCAGCGACAGGCGGCCAATCGCGAAAAGCGCCTCGTGGCCCTGAGCTCGGTGCTTGCGGCCGTCTTCCTCACCGGGATCAAGCTGGGCGTGGGCCTCTGGACCAACAGCCTCGGCATCCTGTCGGAGGCGGCCCACTCGGGCCTGGACCTGGTGGCGGCGGCGGTGACGCTCTGGGCGGTCCGCGTGTCGGGCCATCCGGCCGACCGGGACCACACCTACGGCCACGGCAAGGTGGAGAACCTGTCGGCGCTGTTCGAGACGCTGCTCCTGCTCCTCACCTGCACCTGGATCATCTATGAGGCCTTCCGCCGGCTGTTCAGCCCGGAGCCGGTGGTGGTGGACGCCAGCATCTGGGCGTTCCTGGTGGTCATCGTGTCCATCGTGGTGGACGTGTCGCGGTCCCGGGCCCTGCGGCGGGTGGCGGAGAAGCACGGGAGCCAGGCGCTGGAGGCCGACGCGCTCCATTTTTCCACCGACATCTACTCGTCGCTGGTGGTTCTGGTGGGCCTGGCCGGCGTGCGCGCCGCCGCCGCATTCCACCTGCCGGTCCTCGAGAAGATGGATGCCCTGGCGGCGCTCGGCGTGGCGGTGATCGTGGTGTGGGTGAGCATCCAGCTCGGGCTGCGGTCGGTGCGCGACCTGCTGGATGCCGTGCCCCGCGACCTGCCCGAACGGATGGCCGGCCTGATCCGGAGCGTGCCCGGCGTGGCGCGGGTGACCCAGTTGCGCGTGCGGCGGAGCGGGCCGGACCTGTTCGCCGACGTGACGGTGGCGGCCGCGCCGGGGCTGCCGCTGGAGCGCGTCCATGCCATCGCCGATGCGGTGGAGACGGCGATCCGGGACGCCCATCCCCGGGCGGACGTCGTCGTCCACGTGGAACCCGACGCCGCGGGGACCGAGGGGCTGGTGGCCGCGGTGCGCCTCCAGGCCGCCCGTCTGGGCCTGGCCGCCCACGCGGTGCGGTTCTACGAGCGGGACGCCCGGCGGTCGGTGGAACTGCACCTGGAGGTGGACGAGGGGCTGAGCCTGGACGAGGCCCACGGCCAGGCCGACCGGTTCGAACAGGCCCTGCGGCGGGAGCTGCCTGAAATCGCCGACGTGGTGACCCATCTGGAACCGGTGGGCGACGGCTCGGCGGCCTGCCGGGCGGAAGCCATTCCCGCCGGCCGCATCCACGACGCGATCGCCGAGTTCCTGGCCGGCGAGGCCATCGCGGCGCAACCGCACGATCTGCAGGTCCAGCGGCTGGCTGAGGGACTGTCGATCTCGCTGCACTGCGCCCTCGACCCGGGGACCGGCATCCGCGACGCCCACGACCTGACCGAGCGCATGGAGCGCTTCCTGAAGGCGCGCGTGCCCGGCGTGGCCCGGGTGGTTGTCCACACCGAGCCGCGGGACGCGTGAAACTTGCGGCGATTTGCGCTATCCTGACAGGCACAAGGAGGATGCGCCATGGCCCATGACGACAACGAGCCGGCTGTGCCCCGGCCCCTGCAGCAGATGGCCGAGTCGTTCGACGACAGCGACCGCGAGTACATCGCCCGGAAGCTGCCGGGGAAACTCGAGCAGCTCGAGCGGGCCCACCGCGACGTGGGCTACATCAACCGGCTGCTGCGCCGGGCGCGGCTCTTCTTCGACCTGCTGTTCGACAAGTCGTTCAAGACGAGCTGGAAAGTGTACGCCGTGACCGGCGGGGCGCTGCTCTATTTTCTCAACCCGCTCGACGTCATCCCGGACGTGATCATCGGGATCGGCTGGCTCGATGACGCCTACGTGCTGGGCTGGGTGATGAAAATCTACAACGACGAGATCGAGCGCTACATCGCCTTCCGCGGCCTGTCGGATCATGAGTACCGGTGACCGGTCGCGGCTCACTCACCACCAGGCACAGAGAACACAAAGAATTTAGGGTTGGGGGATCGGGCATCGGATCCCGGCTCCAGGATCCAGATCCCTGTTCCCAGGTCCCAGGTTCCAGAACCCAGGTCCGATACCCAATGTCCGATTTCCGAAGTCCGACTTCCGACGTTCGCATGCCGGGAACGAGCCTCGAGTCTCGAGCCTCGATTACGATCACGATTACGATTACGATCACGATTACGATTACGATCACGATTACGAATTACGAGCACGATATCCGAGTCCGATGTTTCCTGTTCTCCGCCCTGACAATGATCGCGTAATCTTCAACTTTTTTCCGATCGGCGTCATCTAACACCCCAGACAATGTTTGCTACCCATTTACGGCCGGTGACGCCTCCCGTCTGCCGGCTTTTTTCTTCTGATATAATCGGCCGAATGATCCAGGCAGGAGCAAACCCATGAGCGGATTTTTCAATGCGGCGACCGCCGGCGCGGCACGGCTGGGCCGACTGGCCGCCGCAGCCTGCTGCGCGACGCTCTGCGCCGGCGCCATCGGCGGCGCCGGTCCCGCGGACGACTGGCGGCACAAGGTGGACCCGGAGGTGGCGGCGCCGGGCGAGGCGCCGCGGGAGTTCCTGGTGGTTTTAGGGGAGCAGGCCGACCTGTCCGGCGCCCGCCGGCTGGCCACCCACGCGCAGAAGACGGTGTGGGTGCACCGCCGGCTCCGCGAGACCGCGGCGCGCACCCAGGCCCCGGTGGTGGAGGCGCTCCGCGCTGCGGGGGCCGAGGTGCAGCCGTTCTGGATCGCCAACTTCGTCTGGGCCCGCGGCGGTCGCCACGCGGTGGAGGCGGCGGCCGCGCGCCCCGACGTGGCGCTGGTTGAGGCCAACCCGCCGGTGGCGCCGGCGCTGCCGATTCCGGAAACACGGCACGCGGACAAGAGCGTCGACATCCCGTGGGGAATCCTGAAGACGCGCGCGCCCGAAGCGTGGGCAGCCGGCGCTCGCGGACAGGGCGCCGTCGTGGCGGGCGCCGACACCGGCTATGACTGGGACCACCCGGCGCTCATCCGCCAATATCGCGGCTGGGATGGCGCCGCCGCGACGCACGACCACAACTGGCACGACGCGGTGCACGCGGCGGGCAGCTCCTGCGGCGCCGACGCACCCGAACCGTGCGACGACAACGGCCACGGCACCCACACCATGGGCACCATGGCGGGCGACGACGGCGCCGGCGCGGTGGTGGGCCTGGCGCCGGCGGCCACCTGGATCGGCTGCCGCAACATGAATGCGGGCTGGGGGACGCCGGCCACCTACATGGAGTGCCTGCAGTGGTTCGTCGCTCCCACCGACGGGGCGGGGCAGGATCCCGATCCGGCCCGGGCGCCCCACGTGATCAACAACTCGTACAGCTGCACCGCGTCGGAGGGGTGCGGCGACCCGGCGGCGCTGCTGCTGGCGGTGGAGAACGTGCGCGCCGCCGGCATCTTCATGGCCGTGTCGGCGGGCAACTCCGGCCCGGCCTGCGGTTCGGTGTACGACCCGCCGGCCATCTACGACGCGGCGTTCACCGTGGGGTCCGTCGACGACAGCGATGTCGCCGCTTCGTCCAGCAGCCGGGGGCCGGTGACCCGCGACGGCAGCAACCGGCTCAAACCCGACATCGCCGCCCCCGGCGTCAGCGTCACATCGTGCCTGCCGGGCACGGGATACGGGGTGATGTCCGGCACCAGCATGGCGGCCCCGCACGTGGCGGGGCTCGTGGCGCTGGTCATCAGCGCCAATCCCGACACCGCCGGCGACGTGGACTGGCTGGAGGCGCTCATTGCCCGGTCGGCCGTGGGTTTGACCAACGCCCAGAACTGCGGAGATTTCGCCGGAGCGGACATCCCCAACGCGGTGTACGGCCACGGGCGGATCGATGCCCTGGCGGCGGTGGTCGCCGCCCGCTCCGACCTGGACCGCGACGGCCGGTTGACGGCGGCCGACCCGCCGCTGCTCGCCCGCTCGCTCGCGGGCAATCCCACGACGCCGACCGCAGGCCGCAGCTCCGGCGATCGGGACGGCGACGGCCGCCCCACCGCGGCCGACCTGCTCCGATTGCGGATCGACCTGGCGAAGTAGGGACGACGAGGAGGCGCGATGCCGGAGCTGCCCGAAGTGGAAACCGTGGTCCGCGGCCTGCAGGGGGCGGTGGCGGGCCGCGTCATCACCGGGGTCACGGCCCGCTGGCGCCAGGCGGTCCGCCCGTCGGCCGCCGCGGTGTCGCGCGGCTTGCCGGGTCGGCGGGTGACGGCGCTGACCCGCCGCGGCAAGTACCTCGTCTTCCACCTGGACCGCGGCGCGCTGCTGATCCATCTCAAGATGAGCGGCAACCTGCAGGTGGTCCCTGCCGGCGAGCGCTGCGGCCGCCACGTGCGCACCGTGTTCGCCCTGGACAACGGCTGCGAGCTCCGGTTCGAGGACCCGCGCAAGTTCGGTCGCGTCTACCTCACGGACGATCCCGCCGAGGTGGTGGGGCGGCTGGGACCGGAGCCGCTGCCGGCCGACTTCTCCGCCGACGATTTCCGCGCCCTGTTCCTCGGCCGGCGGGGCCGCCTCAAGCCGCTGCTGCTGAACCAGGAGTTCATCGCCGGGATCGGCAACATCTACGCCGACGAGAGCTGTTTCGGCGCGCGGCTCGATCCCCGGCGCCGGGTGGAGACCCTGGGCGACGCCGAGTTGGGCCGGCTCTACCGCTCCATCCGCCGCGCCCTGCGCCGGGGGATCATGCTGGGCGGCGCCAGCCTCGACCACGTCTTCCGGGGCGGCCGCTTTCAGGACGAATTCCGGGTGTACGGCCGCACCGGCCAGCCGTGTCCGGCCTGCGGCGCGCCCATCCGCCGCGTGGTGCTCGGGGGGCGCTCCACGCATTTCTGTCCCCGCTGCCAGCGGTGAGCCGGCGGTCGGTGGCGCGCGGTGCGGTCGGACGGCGGGATTCAGTCGGCGGATGTGACGGGGTAGGTTTCGACACGGTTGCGGCCGCGGGCCTTGGCCGCCATCAGCGCCTCGTCGGCCTGCTGCACCAGTCGCTCGAGGATGCCCGGCTGGTCGCCGCTCTCCAGCGGCAGCGTGGCGAGGCCAATGGAGATCGTCACCCCGAAGGGCCGACCGTCCGGAGACTGGCACGCCATTCCTTCGATGACCCCGCGGATCCGTTCGGCGACTTCGGTGGCGCTGCGGATGTCGGTCTCGGGCAGGATCAGCAGGAACTCCTCGCCGCCGTACCGGCCGACGAAGTCGGTGCCCCGAAGCGCTCCGGTGAGGACCTGGGCCACGCGCTTGAGGGTGATGTCCCCGGTGGGATGGCCGTAGTTGTCGTTGACCAGCTTGAAGAAATCCATGTCGGCCATGCCCACGGCCAGCGGACGGCCGTACCGGGTGGCGCGCCGGATCTCCTGCGCCAGCCGCTCGAAGACCGCCTCCCGCCGCAGCATGCCGGTGAGGCTGTCGTAGGTGGCGGACTCGTAGAGCCGGGCGTTTTCGAACACCATCCCCACGTGGCGGGCCAGGAAACCCAGCATCTCCACCTGCTCGGCCCGGAACTGCTGGCCGCTCCGTTTCCGGCCCACGAGCAGGAGGCCGCTCAGCGCCTTGGCGCCGAAGAGCGGCACGACGATGGCGGTGCCGTAGTGCTCCAGCAGGCCGGCCAGGCGCGTCTCCTTGGCCGTGAGGCGCTCCACGTGGAGCGGCCGCTGGATCTTGTTCAGCAGCTCGATGCCCGGGTCCTGCCGGCTGATGATGAGCGGATCGCCGGCGGGGACAGGCTCGTCGGCGTGGACCACGGCCGCAAGCGGCGACAGGATGCCGGTGGCGGGATCCAGCGAAAGCACGGCGGCCGACCGGAGCTCGAAGATCTCCTGCAGCTGGGCCACCAGGTGGCGGCCCATCCGGGGCACCTTGCCGTGGGCCGGGAGCTGGGAGGCCAGATCCAGGAGCTGCTGGCGGAAGGCCCGCTGCTCGGGGAAGAACCGCGCGTCCACCATGTGCTGGAACACCTCGCGCAGCGGCTGGAACACCAGGCCCAGCACGAGGGCCGTGCCGGCGAACAGCCAGATGGATGACGTGCCGCCGGGCAGAAGGCGGGTGAGCAGGAAGCTGCCGGCGCCGAGCGAACCGTAGAAGATCAGCACCAGCGCGCCCGTGAGGGCGGAGTACATGAGCCCCTTGCGCACCACCACCTGGATGTCGAAAAGCTGGTAGCGGTACATGGCGATGAAAATCGCCACCGGGAAGGGGAAGACGATGAGGGGCCAGTACGTCTCCAGCCATTCCGGTTGGGGAAGGCCGAGAAGGCCCATGGTCGACGTGTAGAGCGCATAGAGCAGCCACGGCGAGGTGCCGAGCAGGACCAGCAGCGCCTGGTGGCGTCCCAGCGGCGTCGGAAAGCGGATCGCCTGGGTGCCGAGGAGGATCAGCAGCGACAGGGCCCAGACGGGGAACAGGTACAAGTCGATGATGTCGCCGCCGAACGGCAGCGTTCCGAGGAACGACTCCCAGCCCAGCATAAAATCCAGGATGCTCAGGGCGGCATAGACGCCCAGGCCGATTCCGACCACGTAGAAGAGCCGGATCAGCCACGGGCGCCTGGCTACCCACGGGTGGACGTCGGGGATGGAACTGGCCAGGTGCAGTTCGGTGGCGAACTGGATTCCGGTGAACAGGTAGAACAGGACGCCGGTGGCCAGTTCCACCATGGGACTACCGATGAGGCTGAACGGCGGCAGGGCGAATTCGAAGGCGATGGCCGCGGTGAATATGAAGAGGAGCAGCTTGCGGGTGTCCGGCGGCGGGAGCAGGAACGCCAGAATGCCGATGCCGAGGTACGCCAGCACGTTGACCAGACTCTCGATGAACTCGCCCCACGGGAAATCGATGCCCGGCCGGATGGTGAGCGTCAGCGTCTGGTCGCCCCGACGGACCTGCAACTGGGCGGGCCGGCCCGCCTGGTATCCGGCGGCGATGCGGTCGTACTCGGGGTTGTTGCTCACGACCTGACCGTTGACAGCGACGATCCGGTCGCCCGCGAGAAGGCCGCCCCGCTCGGCGGGCAGGCCGGGGGTTACGCCCGTGATGCGTAAATCGTTTTGGACCAGGATGCCCACCGTGTGATCGGCGCGAAACTTGCGGCCCCACCACTGGCTGAACACCAGCAGGGTGGCGAACGCCACGACTAATATCACCGCGGTGATGCGCAGTTTGTGGGCGGTGGCCTTGCCCTCTCGTTCCATGGTCATCCGATTCATCACCCCGACCGGCGGGAATCTTCGCGCCGGTGCAGATTTCGATTGGTGTATCCGATGGCTATTGTATGATTAAAACCATAGAGGACAATAACTATCTGTTGGATTTGTGCTGCCGGTCACAAAGTCGCCGTCTCACCGGTGCGGGGGTTCGGATCGGTTTGAGTTGACAGCCGGTCCGCGGGGCAGGCGGTGGCGTGGAGTCTGAATCTCTTTACCCGACTATGCTGTTGTGTCAGAATGAACGAAACGCAGTTCCCCAGGAGGCGTCCCGATGATCGACCGGCGGGATTTCATGCGCGCGGCCGGATTGGCCGCGGCCGGCTGGCTGCTCCCGGGGACCGCGAGCCGGGTCCTGGGCGCGCCCGCGCGGCCGGTGGCCCCGCCGGTTCCCTGGACGCCGGTCCGGGTGCGGGGCATCGTCCGGGTGGGCGGCGTCGGCCGGGCGGGCATCGCCGTGACCGACGGCCTCACCGTCGCCGCCACCGGGGTGGACGGCGCCTTTGAGCTGATCACCACCTCGCGCCGGCCGCATGTCTATCTGTCGCTGCCGGCCGATGCCGACTTCGGCGCCCCCGTCGGCGGGCCGGTTCGCTACCACCAGCGCCTGCATCCCAACGCGGCCGGCGAGGCCGCGGCAGCCTTTGATTTGACCCCGGCGGGCGTCGACAGCGAGCGACACGCCTTCTTCCTGCTGGCCGATCCCCAGGTGCAGACGCCGGCCGAGGTCCGCCTGTTCCAGACCGAGACGGTCGCGGATCTCAAGGCCTCGGCGGCGCGGCTGGGCGGCCAGCCGGTGTTCGGCGTCTCGGCGGGGGATCTCGTCTATAACCACCCGGAGCTCCTGGCCGGATACACAGCCGCGGTGACGGCGACGGGCCTCCCGTTCTTCCAGGTGATGGGCAACCACGATGTGGATCCCGACGCCCGCACCGACGGCCGGTCCGCCGGCCCGTTCCTGCGGGCGTTCGGTCCGGTCCACTATTCGTTCAACCGCGGCGCGGTGCACTACGTGGTGCTGGACGACATTCACTGGTTCGGCGGCTACATCGGCTACCTGGACCAGTCCCAGCTGGAGTGGCTGGCGGGGGATCTGACCCTGGTGGAGCCCGGCCGAACGGTGGTGGTGTTCGTGCACATCCCGCCCTACAACGAGCAGCACGTCCGGCACGGCCGCGAGAAGCCGAACCTGGCGGAAGTGGTGGGGAACCGGGAGGCCCTGTATGAGATCCTCGCGCCGTACCGCGCCTATGTGCTGTGTGGGCACATGCACGAGTGCGAGTACCTGCGCGACGGCGGGGTTGACATCCACATCGGGGGCGCGGTCTGCGGCGCCTGGTGGACGGGGCCGGTCTGCCCCGACGGCACCCCGCGGGGCTACACGGTGTACGAGGTCAGGGGCGTCGAGCTGACCCGGCGCTACCAGTCGGTGGGCCAGCCGCCCGACCACCAGTTGCGTGTCTATCCGGTTGGCAGCGATCCCGAGGCGCCCGACGAAATCGTGGCCAACGTCTGGGGCGCCGACGGCAGCTGGCGGATCATCGCCTATGCCGACGGGCTGCGCGCCGGCGAGATGGCGCGCCGGACCGGCTGCGACCCGCTGGCGGTGGAGCTCTACACGGGGGACGATCGCCCGGCCAAGCACCCGTGGGTGGAGCCCACCCGGACCGACCACTTGTTCTACTTCAGGCCCCCGACCGGCTCACGACAGGTGGTCGTGGAAGCCACGGATCCGTGGGGCCGGATCTACACAGCGTCTTTGCCGATGAACGGGTAAAGCGCGCCCGCTGCCGGCTGCGTGCCACGGAGATTGAGCGAGGAGCGGTCATGAACGTCCTGCTGGTGTATCCGCAGTATCCCGACACATTCTGGAGTTTCCGGCACGTGCTCAAGTTCGTGAAGAAGCGGGCGGCGTTCCCGCCGCTGGGACTGCTCACGGTGAGCGCCATGCTGCCGCCGGAGTGGGAGCGACGGCTGGCGGACCTGAACGTGGCCGAGTTGACGGACGAGCAACTGGACTGGGCCGACCTGGTGTTCGTGAGCGCCATGCTGGTGCAGGGCGACAGCGCCCGCGAGGTCATCGCGCGGTGCCGCCGGCGCGGCAAGCGGGTGGTCGCCGGCGGCCCGGCCTTCACCACGGGCCACGCGGAGTTCGACGGCGTGGACCACTTCGTGCTGGGCGAGGCGGAACAAACCCTGCCGGCATTCCTGCGGGACCTGGCCGCCGGCGATCCGCAGCCGCTCTACACCGCCGCCGGGTGGCCCGCCGTCACCGGGACGCCGGCGCCGGACTGGCGTCTCGTCGACTTCCGCCACTACGCCACCATGGCGGTGCAGTACTCCCGCGGCTGCCCGTTCGATTGCGAGTTCTGCGACATCATCGTCATGAACGGCCGCGTCCCCCGCACGAAGACGCCGGCCCAGGTGCTGGGCGAACTGGACGCGCTGTACGCCGCCGGCGGCCGCGGCGCGCTGTTCTTCGTGGACGACAACTTCATCGGCAACAAGGCCCGGGTCAAGGAGCTGCTGCCGGAGATCATCCGCTGGCAGAAGGCCCACCGCTACCCGTTCCGGCTCTTCACCGAGGCCAGCCTGAACCTGGCCGACGACCCGGAGCTGCTGAGTTTGATGAGCGCGGCGAACTTCTTCCGCGTGTTCCTGGGCATCGAAACGCCCTGTGCCGACAGCCTGCGCGAGTGCGGCAAGATGCACAACGTGGGGCGGAACATGGGCGAGAGCGTCCGGATCATCCAGCAACACGGCCTGCAGGTGATGGGCGGCTTCATCGTGGGCTTCGACCACGACCCCGACACCATCTTCGAGAGCCAGATCCGGTTCATCCAGCAGGTGGGCATCGTCACGGCCATGGTGAGCGTGCTCACGGCGCTGCCCCAGACCCGCCTGTGGCACCGGCTCAAGGCCGAAGGACGCCTGCTCAGCGCCGCCAGCGGCGAAAACACCGACGGCAGCCTGAACTTCGTCCCGCGGATGGACCGCGAGCGCCTGCTGGAGGGCTATCGGCGCATCATCACGACGCTGTACGCGCCGCGGAACTACTACCGCCGGATCCACACCTTCCTCAAGACGTACCGCCCGACGGTGCGGGGAAAGCCGTCCTGGAGCGACTTCAAGGCCCTGTTCCGGAGCATGTGGCGCATCGGCGTGTTTTCCCGGAGCTGCCTGCTGTACTGGCGGCTGATCATCGGAACCGCGCTCACCCGCTTTCGCGCCTTTCCCATCGCGGTGGAGATGGCCATCTACGGCCTGCACTTCCAGCGGGTGGCCCGCCGCGCCGCCCGTCCTCCGGGCGAGCGTGAGTCGATCCGTTTGCGAACGTGAACCGGCGAACCAGCGAACCAGCGAACCGGCGAACCGGCGAGGCGGCGAACCGGCGAACCGGCGCAGTTCTGGTTTTCCGCGGGACGCGGACGTCGGGAGCTTGCAGTAAGAAGTGAACAGTAAACAGTGAACCGTAAACAGTGAACCGTGAGGCGAAGGGATCAGGAACCGACTGGGGCAACGATCCCACAATCCTGCCGGCGCGCTCCGCGCAAATCTAGAGCGGCGTCATGCCGCCGCACTCCAGACCGCCGAGCCGCCGCACGATGGAGTATGCCGGTTCGACACGGGGGGCACATGCCCCGCTGCCGCGGGGCTGGAGAAAGCACGTGTCCGGGCGCACGGTCTCGGGCCCATGCTCTGCCTCACCGACTGCTCGGTTCCGGCTCCGCCGGGTTGGGACTACAGGAATTCCAGAAGCATCAAGAAGCCCATCGCCAGGAACCACCCGATGCGAACGGTAAAGGCATTAGGGGAAAGTAAGGGGGACTGACGAATCTTCGGCTCCCCTCCCTTCTCACCGGGCCCCACAGAGGACAGCGGAGCGGATCTCGCCAAGGAAGTACAACTCGTCTATCGTCGGGATATTGGTGGACTCAGTGGTTAGGGCGGAGGCCCGGCCGTCCTGCAGGTCGTAGGTTGCCACGCTGCCCAGAGCCAGATATGAGCCGGTCGTGACGATGTACCGCAAGAAGAGTACGTACCGCGACCCTTTCTGGAGGAGCGGAAAGGCTTCGTCCACGGCTTCCACGACTCGATCATCGATCCGGATCAGGCCGCCGGGCCGGCTGACGGTCAGGGCGGTCTTTTTCTTAATCGGATCGGCGGGATTGTCCTTGAGGATTTCCTGGGGCGTCAGCGAGTAGTTGGTGAAAATGAAATCCCCGGTGTCCGTCAGCAGGGAGGTCTTGTCTTGAACGAGCCCCACCACCACCGCATCGGCGCTCCGGACGAGCTCCCGAATCGCCTCGCGCTGGCTTTTAGCGGGCTGATCCGGCAATCCGCCTGGCAGGCCAGTGTTCCGGCCGAAGCAGATGTATTCTCCATCCTGGGAGGAGAGCAGGTCCCGCACGCTCGGGCCGCCGCTGTAGTGGCGGTACAGCCGGCTGTCGCCCTGCTGCTGCGCGGTCATCTGGATAGCCTGGACCGGCGTCGCTTCGGCTTTGGCACGCTCGATGACGAGTTTTTGGAGCTCTTCCCCGGAGACGGTTTGTTTCTCCCGGTGAACCTGCTGTGCCGCCACGCAAGACGTGCATCCCACAACAGACAGAATCAGAGAGGTGAGAAAAAAGACAAAGGTACGCGGAATCATCGCATCCACTTTCCTAAGGATAATGACTTGCGAAATATTACTTAACCATCACCGCAGAAATCCACTTGTTTTTGTTTGGACTGGACAAGACTGGAGAATGCCCACTGGAGAGGGGCATCATGATCAATCCCCCGGCCCCAACCTGAAGGAATGGATGAAGAGCGCCTAGATGTGTTGGAACCGCTTTTTGAACGTAAGCCGGCTGTGGGGCGGATTCACCGTCCAGTGGCGGGTCTGATTTTCATCAGAGTATTTATCTTGTTTCCGATCGCTGGCTCGCCGGCTCGCCTGCCGGTGGGACCGATCACCGGCTCGCCGGTTCGCTCATTCGCCGATTCGCCATGGAGCCGGCCAATGCCGCCGCATTACGACCCGCCGGGCCACACGGCGCGGCCGTCGGGGGCCCGCCGGCGCACCACCAGCTTCGGCCAGCGGGGCGGGTAGGGCCGGCCGTACTCGCTCCAGAAGCGGAGCTCCATGGCGCGGCGGGGGCAGACGTTGATGCAGCCGAGGCAGAGGGTGCAGGTGCCCCGGGCCCGGGGGCGGCCATCCTTCAGGTAGAGGCGCTGGGCCGGGCAGAAGGCGACGCAGATCCCGCAGCCGTTGCAGCGGCGGCGCCAGGCATAGTTGCGGTACAGGGGGGTGTCCACCCATTTGTTGTCGATCAGGATGCCGCCGATGAAAAGCGGCAGGGGCCAGATCAGAAACGGATATCCGGCCGGCTCGCCCCGGCCGAAGGCGGCGCCGTGCGCCCGGACGGCGGCCGCGTCGGTGGGCAGCGGCACCAGGCGGTCCAGGAAACGCCACAGGGCGCGCGGCCCCCACCGGAAGGTCGCCACGTTGAGGGGGTAGACGCCCCACGATCGCCCGACGGGGCGCCAGCCCTTGCACCGCAGGATGAGCCACAGCAGCAGGTGGGCGTTTTCGGGGCCGCCGGCGGCGCTGTAAAGCACGTACGCCGGCCGTCCGCCGCCCCGGGGCAGGCCCCGGAGCAGCCAGGCCAGCATGGGCCAGGGCGGCTTGAAGCCGTAGATGGGAAAAGCGACCGCCAGCGCATCACCCGTCAGCTCCGCCCGGAAGTCGCGGTAGTAGTGAAAGCGGTGGACCGTCACCCGTGCGCCGGTTGACTGTACCCCGTCAACGAATTGCTGCGTCAGGTGCATGGTGTTTCCCGACGCCGAGTTCACAACCACGTCCACGGCGCGGGGCGAGGTGCGCGGGCCGGCAGTCAGGTTCAGCGCGGCGAGGGCCAGGGTGAGCGCGGTGGCCGCCGTTACGGCCCACGCGCCCCAGCCGGCGATCGGCGCGGCCGCGGCGATCAGCAGCGTCGAGCCGGCTGCGGCGGCCGCGATGGCCGCGGCCCGCATGAGCCGCGGCGGGGCCCAGCCCGCGTACAGCGGCACGGCGGCGACCAGCGGGAGGAAGCGGACCGCGCCGCCGCCCAGCAGGTCGCCGAGCCAGAACACGGTGTAGAGTTCCAGAGCGGCCGGGAGGGAGCGATACTTGAGACCGAGGAAGGCCACCGCCGCCACCCGCAGCCAGAGGGCGTCGGCGGCGGGGTCCCAGGCGGCGATCCTCAGGATGGCGGCGGCGACGAGCAGGCCCGCGAGGAAATAGAGCCAGGACAGGAGTGCCGCTCCGGCTGGACGAGCGCCGTTCACATCGACATTGACTTCCATGCGCCTCTCGAATGCGCGGAGTGCATGCTCCTTTCCCCCGGGTTCCGGCGAAACCAACCCGGTTTTTCTGAGATCCTAGAGGAGGAGCACAAGGCTGACATTGTATCCCGGTGTGGGTTGTCTTCCAAGTATTGGAAACGATGAACGGCCGCTACACGCGGCGGGATCCTGCCGTGGGCCGCGGCCGCCGGACGCGGCCCGTTGCATCCGCACGATCCATGGAGTCGTATCGCTCGATTCCGAGGCCCGGCCGCGCCGGCGGCCGCGGCGTGTAGCCCGGGCCGCGAGGCCCGGGTGACCGGAAACAGACGGCCGGGGCAAGCCGCGCAGCGGCGGCGGAAAAGGATTAGAGCCTTTGACATGAAGAACATGGATGTCCCAATTTGCGAAGAACATGGATGCCCCAATTTGCCGCGTCCAAGTATTTTAAACGGTGAACGGCCGCTGCGCGCGGCGGGATCCCGCCGTAGGCCGCGTCCGCCGGACGCGGCCCGTTGCATCCGCACGTTCCATGGAGTCGTATCGCTCGATTCCGAGGCCCGGCCGCGCCGGCGGCCGCGGCATGTAGCCCGGGCCGCGAGGCCCGGGTGACCGGAAACAGACGGCCGGGGTAAGCCGCGCAGCGGCGGCGGAAAAGGGCCGAGACAAGGACACGGCGAGAAAATGGATGTCCCCATTTGCTGTTCGGCCCAGCCATTGAGTGCGGCCGAAAGCGGGGTTCCCAATCGCATTCGCCGCTTACCGTCGCTCCTGCGGAGCTCGGCCTCACCAAACTCCCGGCTGACCCGGACCTGTCGGTCCGGGCTACACACCGCCGCCGCTACACGCGGCGGGATCCTGCCGTGGGCCGCGGCCGCAGCCTGCAAGGAAGCGCCCTCGCTCTGGATGGGACTGCGCGTTTCCGTCAGGCGTCCACCAGCCGCTCCAGCATCGCGTCGTCGGCGAGGAAGGGAATGGTGACGTGGTTGCCCGGCGCATCCTGGTTGTAGGCCACGCAGGTGTCGATGGAGTTGGCGCAGCGCGCCCAGGCGCGGCGGGCCACGCCGCCCATCACGTCCCACGGCATGGCCGAGCGGATCACCGCGTCGGCCCGCGCGCTGCCGTCCAACACCAGCCCGAAGCCGCCGTTGATGGCCTTGCCGATCCCGACGCCGCCGCCGTTGTGGAGCGCCACCAGGCTCATGCCGCGGGCGGCGTTGCCGGCGAAGCACTGCACGGCCATCTCGGCCATGATGTTGCTGCCGTCCTTGATGTTCGCCGTCTCGCGGTAGGGCGAATCGGTGCCGCCGCAGTCGTGGTGGTCGCGGCCCAGCATCACCGGTCCGATTTCGCCGGCGCGCACCATCGCGTTGAACTTCAGCGCGATCCGGGCGCGGCCGGGCGCGTCCTGGTACAGGATGCGGGCCTGGGTGCCCACCACCAGCCGGTTCTTCTCGGCGTCGCGGATCCAGACCCAGTTGTCGCGGTCCTGCCCGCGCCGGTTCGGATCGATGGCCGCCATGGCCGCCCGGTCGGTTGCGGCCAGGTCTTCGGGCCGCCCGCTGAGGCACACCCAGCGGAAGGGCCCGTAGCCGTAGTCGAACAGCATGGGCCCCATGATGTCCTCGACGTAGGAGGGGAAGATGAATCCCTCGCGGGGATCGACGCCGTTGCGGCAGATCTCCCGGACGCCGGCGTCGTAGACCGCCCGCATGAACGAGTTGCCGTAGTCGAAAAAGTAGGTGCCCCGCTCCACCAGGGTGCGGACGAGCTCGAAGTGGCGCCGCAGGCTCCGGTCCACGGCGGCGCGGAAGGCGGCGCGGTCCTCCGACAGCATCAGCGTCCGCTCCTCGAAGGTCAGCCCCTGGGGGCAGTACCCGCCGTCGTACGGGGCGTGGCAGGAGGTCTGGTCCGACAGCAGCTCGATGGGCACCCGTCGCTCCACCGCGTATTCGAGCAGGTCCACCACGTTGCCCTGGTAGGCGATGGAGAGCGGCTCGCGGCGGGCCATGGCCGCCTGGGCCAGGCGGAACACCTCGCCCAGATCGGCGCTCACGGCCGACACCCAGCCCTGCTCGTGCCGCGTGCGGATGCGCGACGGGTCCACCTCGGCGATGATGCCGACTCCGCCGGCGATCTCCACCGCCTTGGGCTGGGCGCCGCTCATGCCGCCGAGTCCCGAAGAAACGAACAGATGGCCGCGCAGGTCCTCGTCGTCACGGATCCCCAGCCGGAGCCGGCCGGCGTTCAGGATGGTGTTGAACGTGCCGTGCACGATCCCCTGCGGGCCGATGTACATCCAGCCGCCGGCGGTCATCTGGCCGTAGTTGGCCACGCCGAGCTGCATCGCCCGGTGCCACTCGGCCTGATTGTCGAACATCCCCACCATGAGCGAGTTGGTGATGATCACCCGCGGCGCCTCGGGGCGCGAGGCGAAGAGGCCCAGCGGGTGCCCCGACTCCACCACCAGCGTCTGCTTTCGGGTGAGCACCTCCAGGTACCGCTGGATGAGCCGGTACTGCATCCAGTTCTGGCAGACCTGGCCGGTTTCGCCGTAGGTCACCAACTCGTACGGGTAGAGGGCCACGTTGAAGTCCAGGTTGTTGTCGATCATCACCTGGAAGGCCTTCCCCTCGAGGCAGCGTCCCTTGTACTCGTCGATGGGTCGCCCCCAGATCCGGCCCGGGGGGCGGAAGCGGTAGCCGTAGATGCGGCCGCGCGTCTTCAGCTCGTCGAGGAACTCCGGGGCCAGCGCCGCATGCCACTGGGGCGGCACGTAGCGGAGCGCGTTCTTCAGGGCGAGGATGGTTTCGCCCCGATTCAACGTGTATCCGCGGTCCGGCGCGCGGCGGATGCCCGGTTCGAACGCAGCCGGCGGCGGCAGCTTGCCGCGCAAGCGGACGGTCATGGCGGCGCCGATGGCGGTGTTGTCGGTCATGGCGGATGCCTCCCGGTGAGATAAGCTCATATTGTGCCATAAAAGCGGGCGTCGGACCAAGTTCCGTGAAACCCGGACCGCCCCGCTTTGGTATAATATCTCTCTTTAAACGCCGGTTCCGCTCCGTGCGGAACGCACCCAGGAGTGTGATCATGAGCCACCGCCCCATCCGTCATGCCCACCGCGTCCGGTTCAGCCTGTGCGCCGCGCTGCTCCTCGGACTCGCGGCCGCCCTCTGGGCGGCGGTCCCGGCCGAGCCGCTGCTGCGCTTCCCCGACGTGCGCGGCGACACCGTCGTGTTCGTCTGCGGCGAGGACATCTGGTCCGCGCCGGTTCTGGGCGGCACCGCTACCCGCCTGACCATCCACGACGGCGAGGAGCGCCATCCCAAGCTCTCACCCGACGGGACGCGGATCGCCTTCACCGGCGATTACGACGGCAACGCCGACGTCTACGTGATGAACGTGCACGGCGGCGGGATCACCCGGGTCACCTGGCACCCCGGCGACGACGAGGTGGTGGGCTGGCATCCCACGGCCAACAAGATCTTGTTCAAGTCGATGCGGGACAGCTTCAACCGCTTCGAGAAGCTCTTCCTGGTGTCGCCCGACGGCACCGGCCTCGAGCCGCTCCCCCTCCACGAGGCGGCCTACGGCAGCTATTCGCCCGACGGCCGGCAGATCGCCTACAACCGGGTCAGCGTCGAGACGCGCACCTGGAAGCGCTACCGCGGCGGGCTGGCCCCGGACGTCTACATCTATGACTTCGCGGCGAAGAAGGACCGGCGGATCACCGACTTCCCCGGCGGCGACCGGATGCCCATGTGGCACGGCGGCACGATCTACTACACCGCCGACAGCGACGGCGTGCTGAACATTTACGGCTACAACGTCGCCACGGGAAAGACGGAGCCGCTCACCCGCCACCGGGAGCACGACGTCCGCCGGCCGAGCCTCGGCGACGGCCGGATCGCCTACGAGGTGGGCGGGACCGTCTGGCTGCTGGACCTGGCCAGCCGCCAGTCCCGCGCCCTCCCCATCGCCGTGCGCGCCGATGCGCCGGAAACCCGGCCGTACCTGGCCGGAGTGGCCGACCTGCTCACCCACTTCGACGTATCCCCGTCCGGCGCCCGGGTGCTCGCCACCGCCCGCGGCCACCTGTTCAGCGTGCCGCGCAAGGACGGCGCCACGCGGTTGGTGGCCGGGGCCGGCGGCGCCCGGATCCGCGAGGGGGCCTGGTCGCCCGACGGTCGGCAGTTTGCCTATGTTTCCGACGCCGGCGGCGAATACAACATCTACCTGGCGGAAGTCGGCGGCGGCGCCGACCCAGTGCAGCTGACCCGCTCCAAGGACGGTTACCGGCACACGCTGCGGTGGTCGCCCGACGGGAAGAAGATCGCCTTCGCCGACCAGACGCTGGCCTGCTACGTCCTCGACGTGGCCAGCCGCGCCGTGACCCGCGTGGACAAGGCCGACTACGAGCCTATGGACGTGTCGCTGACCGTCAAGCCCATCTCCGACTACGCCTGGTCGCCCGACGGCGCGTACCTCGCCTACTCCAAGATGGAAGCCGACCTCGTGTCGAAGGTGTTCGTCTTTTCACTGCAGGAGAACCGCTCCCGCTGCGTCAGCAACGGCCTGTTCAACGATTTCGGTCCGGTGTTCTCCCGCGACGGGAAGCACCTGTTCTTCATCTCCAACCGCCGGTTCGATCCCACCTTCTGCGACTTCGAGTGGGAGATGGTCTACAAGCAGGCGGCCGGGATCTACTGCCTGACACTCAGCCGCGACGGCGCGGCGCGCTTCCCGCTCGCGAGCGACGAGGAGACCGGCACGCCGGCCGCGCCGCCGGCTGCACCGCCGGCCGCCGCCGCGGCTCCACCCGGCGTCGTCATCGATTTCGACGGCCTCGCCGACCGCATCGAGGCCGTGCCGCTGCCGCGGGGCAACTACCGCCAGCTCGCCGCCGGCGAGGGCGCGCTGTACTACCTCAACGCCGCCGCCGGCGACTTCAACCGGTTCGAGTATCGCGGGCCCGGCGCCCGGAATCTGTGCGCCTTCGCGTTCGACGCCCGCAAGGAGCGCCGCCTGCTCGAGGGGGCGGACGACTTCCGGCTCTCCGGCGACGGCAAGTGGATCGTCTGCCGGAAGGGGACGGGGCTGTCCGCGCTGGAACTCAAGGGGCCGGAGCCGAAGGCGCAGGAGCTGCCCCTGGCCGACCTGAAAGTCTGGATCGACCCGCGGGCCGAGTGGCGGCAGATCTTCAACGAGTCGTGGCGGATGGAGCGCGACTTCTTCTACGAGCCGGGCATGCACGGGCTCGACTGGCCCGCCATGCACGCGCGCTACCTGGCGCTCCTGGAGCGGGCCACCTGCCGCCAGGACGTGGTGTACATCCTCGGCGAGCTCATCGGCGAGCTCAACGCGTCGCACACCTACGTGGGCGGCGGCGCCCAGCAGCGCAAGGCCAAGGAGATCGCGGTGGGCCTGCTCGGCGCCGACTACGAGCCGGACGCGACGAGCCAGCGCTACCGCTTCCGGAAGATCTGCCGCGTGCCCGACTGGACCGACGAGGTCCAGCCGCCCCTGGCCGCAGTGGGTGTCGGCGTGCGCGAGGGCGACTACCTGCTCGCCGTCAATGGCGTGGAGGTCCGCGGCGACCGCGAGGTGTACGCGTACTTTCAGGACCTGGCCGGCAAGCAGGTTAAGATCCTGGTCAACGACAAGCCGGAACGGGTCGGTGCCCGCGAGTACACCGTCAAGCCGCTGGCCACGGAGCGGACCTTGCGCTACCTCGACTGGGTGGAGCACAACCGCCGGGTCGTGGCGGAGGCCTCGGGCGGCCGGATCGGCTACCTGCATCTGCCCGACACCTACACCGGTTCGGCCCGCGAGTTCCCCAAGTATTTCTACGCCCAGACCCAGAAGGAGGGGATCGTCGTCGACGGCCGCTTCAACGGCGGCGGCCTTGATCCGGACATCTTCCTGCAGCGGTTGGGCAAGCGGGCGATCTCCTACTGGACCCGCCGCTACTCCAAGGACACGGCGACCCCGGCGGTCTGGACCCAGGCGCACCTCGTGTGCCTGACCAACCGGCAGGCCGGCTCGGGCGGCGACGAGCTGCCCCACGAGTTCCAGGTGGAAAAGATGGGTCCCGTCATCGGCACCCGGAGCTGGGGCGGACTGGTGGGCATCTCCATGACCATCGACCTGGTGGACGGCGGCTACCTGACGGCCCCCGACTACCGGATTTACGACCGCGACGGCAACTGGGTGGTGGAAAACGTCGGCGTGACCCCCGACATCGAGGTGGACCTGGATCCCGCCGAGATGGCCCGCGGCTACGACGCCCAGCTCATGAAGGGCGTCGAGGTGCTCCTGAAGAAAATCGAAGCGGAGCCCCGGACCTGGCCGAAGCATCCGCCGTACCCGCGGCAGAAGTTCTGAGCAGCCGGCCCGGGAGCCGGTTCGGATCGAGGAGGCCGATGAAGCCGGATTACGACGTGCTGGACGACATCCGGAGCTTTCAGCGCAGCCGGGTGATCCTCACCGCGGCCGAGCTGGATCTCTTCACCCGCCTCGACGGCACGCCCTTGGACGCGCCGTCGCTGGCTCGGGCGATCGGCGCCGCGGAGCGGCCGCTCACCCGCGTACTCGACTGCCTCGTCACCTACGGGTTGCTGGAGAAGGCGGACGGCCGCTACCGCACCGCCGCGCCGGCGGCGGCGCTCTCGGACCGGCACCCGGCGCCGGTGCGGGCCATGGCCCTCCACAGCGCCGTGATGTGGCGGACCTGGAGCCATCTGACCGAGACGGTCCGCACGGGGGCGAGCCCCGCCCGGCACACCGCCGACGACAAGGACGACCACGCGCTGACCGCCTTCATCGGCGCCATGCATGCCATCGGCCGCCGCGTGGCCGACGACGTGGCCGCGTCGCTGGACCTGTCGCCGTACCGACGGCTCCTGGACGTGGGCGGCGGATCGGGCGTCTACACCATGGCGTTCCTGCGGCGCAATCCGGCGCTCACCGCGGTGCTCTTCGACCTGCCGCGGGTGATCCGGATGACGGCGGAGTGGCTCCGCGCCGACGGGCTGCTGGACCGGGTCACGCTGGCGGGGGGCAACTTCGAGTGCGACGAGCTGCCCGGCGGCTGCGACCTGGCGCTGCTGTCGGCCATCGCCCACCAAAACTCGCCCGCGGAAAACCGGGTGCTCTTCGCCAAGATCCTCCGGGCCCTCGAACCCGGCGGGACGCTGCTCGTCCGCGACCACGTCATGGACGAGAGCCGCACGGAGCCGGCGGCCGGCGCGCAGTTCGCCATCAATATGCTGGTGAGCACGGCGGGCGGCGACACGTACACCTTCGCCGAATACCGCCGGGACCTCGAGGCCGCCGGATTCGTCGAGGTGACGTGGCTGCGGTCGGGCTGCGAACGGATGGACGGTCTGGTCACCGCCCGCAAGCCGGCCGGGGCGGGGAAGGACACCGCATGAACTTTCTCAAGATCATGGGACTCGAGCCGAAGCGGGGCGCCCGTGGCGACTACGAGTGGGGCAGCCTGCACGGCCGGCTGGAAGGGTGCCTGGCGGACCTGCCCGAGCCGGAGGTGAAGCTCATCGCCGGCTTCGCCGGCCTGCTGTGGCGGGTGGCGTACAGCGACCTGAAGTTCGAGGCATCCGAACGGGACAAGATCCGGGAGATCCTCCAGCGGCGCACCACGCTCGACGCCGACCGCGTGGACCGGATCATGACCTTGGTGGACCAGGACGCCGACCGCTACTTCGGCTCCGAGAACGTCTACTACACCCGCCTGGTCAATGCGGTGGCCGAAGAGCCGCTCAAGCTGGAGATTCTCGACACGCTGTTCGCCGTCGCCGCCGCCAACGGTTCGATTTGCACGCGGGAGGAGGCGGAGCTGCGGATCATCGCCACCGGACTGTTCCTCTCCCACGACGACTATATCCGGATCCGGCTGCGCTACCGCGAGTTTCTCGATGTGCTGAAGTGAGCGAAGGGCAATCGGTGAATCGGTGAATCGGTGAATCGGGAGACGAGAGACGGGAGACGGGAGACGGATCAACCATCAACTATCAACTGATTCTGGCCCTGGAACCTGAGAACTTGTGAACCTGCGAACCTGGGAACCTGCGAACATTCCAACCTTCGAACCTTCGAACCTTTAAACGATCCGATTACGAGCATGATGACGATTACGATCACGATTACGATTACGAGCACGAACATCAGGGAAAGGAACGAGCCTCTAGCCTCTAGTCTCGAGCCTCTAGTCTCGAGCCTCTAGCCTCTAGTCTCGAGCCTCTAGTCTCGAGCCTCTAGCCTCTAGCCTCGAGCCCCGTGTCAGGACAGGCGCCATGCTGCAGACATTTCTCCAGGCCTTCGGCGGCACCTTCGTGGGGGTGCTGGACATCTTTCTGATCATCCTCGTTGCCGGACTGCTGGTGCGCCGCCGAGTCGTCTCCCAGGCGCACATCGACGCCCTGTCCACCGCCACGGTGGTGGTCTTCCTGCCGTGCCTCACCTTCGACAGCGTGGTGCGCAACCTGGATCCGTCCAAGCTCCCGTATTGGTGGACGCTGCCGTTGGCGGCGGTGGCCATGGCCGTGGCGGGCCTGGCGCTGGGGGCCGCGCTGTTCGCGCGCGAGCTGCCGGCGAAGCGCAACATGCTGGCGCTCGCCAGCATGCAGAACGCGGGCTACCTGGTCCTGCCGGTGGGGCTGGCGCTTTTCCCGAAGGAATTCGACCGCTTCGCCCTCTACTGCTTCCTGTTCATCCTGGGGAACAGCCTCGTGCTCTGGAGTGTGGGCAAGTTCCTCGCCACCCGGGGACGGTCGGAGATGCCCATGTGGCGGGCGCTGCTCACGCCGCCGCTCGTGGCCAACGTCGCGGCCATCGCGCTGGCGCTGTCCGGCGTGAAGGCGCTGGTGCCCGAGGTGCTGCAACGTGGCGTCCACCTGCTGGGAACCGCGGCGGTGCCGGTGGCCACGTTCATCCTCGGCGCGGTGCTCGGGAGCATCCCGTTCCGCCTGCGGGCGATCCTGCCCGACGCGGCGCGGGTGGTTTTGGTCAAGCTCGTGCTGCTGCCGCTCCTCACGACTGCGGTGCTTGCGTGGACCGGACTGGGCCGCACCAATCCGCTGCTGGCGTCGTTTTTCCTCATCCAGGCGGCGGCGGCGCCCGCCGTGGCCATCATTCTGCAGGTGCGTCGCTACGGCGGCGACGAGGAGAAGATCGGCGGCGTCATGCTCATCGCCTACGCCGGCTGCCTGCTGGCCCTCCCCTTCTGGCTCGCCCTCTGGCGGGTGATGTCTTGACGGGAGGATTTCCTTTCGACCGGTTCGAAAACGGGGATCGCGGGCGCGACGCGCCCGCGGGTTATGGATTCGTGCGAGAGTCCGCCGCCACCGCTCCGGTGAGCGCCCCCGCCTGCTGCAGGTAGGGCGTCACGGCCAGCTTCAGGTACGGATTGCGCCGCAGGGCCTCGCGGAATGAAGCAGCCGCCCGCCCGGACTTTTGCCGCTTCTGATCCGGATCGGGTTCATGGGATGCCCACAGGAGCCAGCATTCTCCCTGAAGTTGCGGCACCCGCGGTTCACGGGCGTCCATTTTGTCTGCCTCGTCCAGCCGGGCCAGAGCGGCCTTAGCGAAAGGTGTGGGATCCTGCCGTTGGGCGAGACGCGCGGCCGCCTGCCAGCGCTCCACCCGCGCCGCCATGATGACCATCTCGATGTCCGCGGGATTCAGCCGCAGGGCCTGCTTGGCGTGTGTTTCCGCTTCAACCAGCGCCGCCCGGGGATACTCGCCCCGCTGGAGCCGCCACTCCACGTCCACCAGGCAAGCCGCGGTCAAGGTTTGGGGACAATATGGATTGCGGGAATTGAGCGCGACGGCTTTGCGCCCGGCGGTCCGCGCGGCTTCGATCGCCGCGGCGGGGTCTTCCGCCCGGCGGATTTGCCAGCGGGCTAAGAGCTCGTTGGATTGGCAGAGCTGCATGTGGGCTTGGTGGCTATCGGGATTGCTTTGCACTGCGGCCTGGCTCACCTTCAGAAAACGCCGGATGGCCGTGCCGTCACCCCCGATGTTCTGGTCGAAGATGGCAAGGACCATGTAAGCGTTCGTGAGGATCACCTTCAGGTAGACGCTCTCAGGAGTCCGGGCGATGGCCTTTTCAGACCATGCCATGGCCTGTCGGGCGGATTCCCTCGGGTCCAGGCCATAGTTGAGCTCGTACAGGGCCAGGTCGCCGTGCAGCAGGGCCAGATTGTGAAGAGTGGTGGACAACTCCGGATCGAGCCTGTGCGATTCATTCAAGGCGGCGATCGCTTCCTGAAGGGCGGGCCGCTGATCGGCCCCTTCCAGCATGGCCAGGAAACCCCGCTGCCGATGGATCAAGCCCAGCACGTTGAGGACGGCGGCGCTGTTCGGATTCAACTGCCGGGCCCGCTGGATGGCCTCCAGGCACTGGGCTGTCGCCGCTTTGTCGATCTCCCCCTGCCCCAGACGGTACATGTTGCGGCGCTCCCGGAGCACGGCCAGCTTCATCCAGAAGGAGGCGTTGTCCGGCTGAATCTCCAGCGCGCGTCCGATCTCCTGCAAGGCGGCGTCTGTCCGCGGAGTCGGATCCTGCCCGTGTTCCATGGCCTGTTCGGCTGCGAGGTCGAGGAGGGCGGCCTTCAGATAATAGGTTTGGGGATTGCGGGAAGCCGCTCGCTGCAGGTCGGCGCAGGCCGCCTCGGCCCAGGAAAAGAGTGGTTCGGGGATGCTGCCCTTCCTGGATGCCATGTAAAGGCAGGAGAGCCGGCGGGAGGACTCAAGGCGCCGGATCTGGGGATCGCTGCGAGCGTTGTCCACCAGTCGGGCGACGATGCGCCCGGCTTCATCCAAATCCCGTTGGGCGCCCTCCAGGTCACCCTTCCGGCCCCTGTCCTGGCCGCGATCCAGATAGCTCCAGCCCTGCAGGATCCCGGCCGGGTAATACAGCGGTTTGCTCTTCCACGCGGCTCCGGCCAGGCGGATCGCCCGGTCGAAGTCGAATTCTTGTTTGGCGATCAGGGCCTCGCCGTAATCCCGGTCGGCTCCCGCAGCCTCCACGCCCAGCCGGATGTGGCGCAGCGCCGGCTCCGCGATCTCCCGGCGGTATTGCCGCAGGCGGGATTCCTGTTCGAATTTGTCCCCGGAAGTGAGGGCTTCCATTCGGCGATGGCGGTAGATTTCACTCAGCGCAATGCCCAGGTTGAAATGGCTGGCGGCATCGTCGGGATCCGCCCGCAGGGCGGCCTCGAAGTGACCGCGCGCCTCCTCCCAGTCGTCCAGCGCCATGCTGCCGCATCCCAGCGCGTAGTGGCCCGGGCCGGCGGCGATGTCGCCGAGAAGATCCATCTCATGGCGGATCCAGCGCATCCGGTCCCGGATCTGCGGATGTTCCTGATACGTGTCATGCAGCGGCATCATCATGGACATCTCGTGGATGCGCTCGATGGTGGAGACCTGTTCGCCGAATCGCCGCGAGAGGACAGCCATCTCGCGGGAGTGGATGAGGACGCCCACCCAGAGCGTGGCCAGCGTGATCGCGACGGCGGCACCGGCGCCGATGGCGAAGGCCAACACCTGGTTGCGCTGAATCCAGCGGACGCCTCGGACCGCGAGGGGGACCGGCCGCGCCAGGACGGGCTTCCCATCCTGAAAGCGGCGCAGGTCGTCGGCCAGGTCCCGCATGGTGGAGTACCGGTCCCGGGGCTGCTTGGCCACGCACTTGAGGATGATCGCCTGCAGGTCGCGGGGGACGGCTCGGGCGGCGTCGCGCGGGAATCGCGGCTCCTCCTCCAGGATGCGGAGCATGACGGCGATGGGGGTGGGGCCGGTGAACAGCGGGGCGCCAGTGATCGCCTCGTACAGCGTCATGCCGAGGGCGTAGACGTCGGTGCGCCAGTCGATGAGCTCCGGCTGGCCCTGGAGCTGCTCCGGGGCCATGTACAGGGGCGTGCCGGCCAGGTCGCCACCCTGGGTTTGCGCGGTGTCGGCCATCTCCCGGACCAGGCCGAAATCCACGACCCGGGCCCGCGGCCCATCGTCGGTCCGCTCCACCATGATGTTGCCCGGCTTAATGTCCCGGTGCACCAGGCCCATTCGGTGGGCGGCGGACATGCCGTCGGCGGTCTGGATGATGAGCGAAACCTTCTCAGCGAGGGAGAGGCCGGGCGCGGCATTCCGCAGGCTGTCGCCCCGGATGTGCTCCATGGAGATGAACAGCCGGTCTTCGATCTCGCCGGCGTCGTAGACCCGGCAGACGTTTTCGTGGGACACCCGGGCCTGGGCGCTGGCCTCGCGCAGGAACTTCCGGCGCTCCGTGTCGCTGGGATCCTCGATGATTTTGACCGCCACCTCGCGTCTGAGGAGCCGGTCATGGGCCAGGTACACGACACCCATTCCGCCCCGGCCCAGCTCGCCCCGGATTTCGTACCGTCGGGAGAAGAAATCGCCCGGCCGAAGATCCACCTGCTGGGGCGCCGCGCCTCCCGCGGCGGTTGCCTGGAAACTCGAAGGGGAAGTCTCCAGGGGCACAGTGTCCGGGCCGGCAGGCGGCGCCTGGGCGGGTGCCTCAGCGGCGGTGTCCAGGAGGTCCGCTTCCTCCAGCACGGACAGGAACGTGTTGCCGGAGGATGGTTCGCCGTCGTCCCGCTCGACGACCGACAGCACCTTCCGGAGTTGCTCCGGGGAGATGTCGCCGCGCCGCAGCAGGGCCGCTAGGATTCGACGTTCAATCATGATGGTGGATGCAGTATAGAGGGGACCGGTGCGTCTTTCAATCGAAATGCGGGCTGCGATGGGTTCATGCGTTAGAGCTGAGGCTGGAAGGGCGGTTCGTTTATAATGATAGCAAGCGCATCGTTTCTCAGGAGTCGGTACATGAGCATCCACCGGATGGACTCATCACAACCGCCCGAGCCGGAGCACCCGGCATCCGGCGAGGTCGTCGGAACCCCGGTATCGGCTCAATCGCCGTCTTCTTTGTCAGCAAGCGACGCGGCTTCGAATTCGGATCAGCTCCCGGCCAGAACAGAGAGTGAACCAAATGCAGGCGGTGACCTGCGGGCGGCGACGGGCGAGATCGCCCTGCAGGGCCGATTGGTGAAAGGATTGCTGAATGACCGGACTCCGGAACGGATCCGGCAGGTTCAACTCACGCCCGACCAATTGCCGGCGCCACCCCACGAACGGCCACCCGTTTCCGCTGCTAACGAGAGCGTTGGAATAAGCTCGATGAGAACGGTGGTCTCTGCCCAGGCGATGTTTTATCAGAGGGATATTGATCAGAGCGGAGAACCCGATTATGCGACTGAAATACAGCCTCTCGGCTCTGATAACAATTTGGTGGATGAGGTGTTAGGCGAAGGACCCCGTTCCACTCAGCCCATGGAGGCGGCTCCGCTGTCATCGCCGGTACGGCGGACCGGCTCCGGCTCGAGTGACGACGACGGGCTGAGCAAGGGGACGAAAGAGCCCGGATCGTCCTGATCCGGGCCCTGATTGCCTTCGATCGTCTCTTCTGAAAATTGTCGTCGTGATCCGAGGCCGGCTCGGTCGGCCGCCTGACCGCGTTCGACGCCCGCGGCCAGGCGGGAGGCGCAGGCTCAGTGCGAGGATTTCTCGCCCGGCAGGGGGCGCACCTTGAGCACTTCGCCGCGTTCCTCGGCGATGCGGCGGTACCAGTCGGCCGGGTAGCCGGGATGGGTGACGTTGCCCTGGGAGTCGCGGACGTTCCCGTCCAGGTATTTCCAGATCAGGAACTCGCCCAGCTTGCGCCAGCGCCGCACCACCGACTCGCCCTGATCCACGGAGTACCGGGTCAGGTACTCGCGGGCCAGCTCGGGCGACTGCTGGTGGAGCGCCAGCGCGGCCTTGTCCACCTCGGGCACCTGGGCGATGAAGGCGCCCTCCAGCTCGCGCTGGACGGCCTGGACGTCCTGGATCATGTCGCAGTACCGGGAGTAGGTGTAGTTCGAGACGAAGTTGAAGACCCAGAATGCGGAGTCCCAGGAGAACGCGTTGAAGTCGCCGGTGCCCGCGGCGAAACTCGTCGGCACGGCGCGCAGGCCGCAGTACATCGGCGTGTAGACCGTGCTGGCGGTGTCGTCCACGCCGAACCAGAGGATGCCGCCGATGGGGCCGGGGAGCCAGGCGCGGGACTGGGCGACAAAGGAGAAGCCGGTCTGCTGCGTGCCCACGGAGCGCTCGTTGACGTACTTGGCGCCGTCCACCTCGAAGGTCATGGGACGCCAGCGGTAGGGAAGCTTGTACGGGCCGGCGCCCACGCCCAGCGACAGGTCGAATTCGGTCCCCTCGAAGTGATCGCGCATCAGCTCCATCAGGTCGCGGACGGAGAGCTTCTGGTCGGGCTTGATCCAGAGGGGCAGGGGGGTGGCGCCCGGGATGCCCTTGACGTAGTCGATGGGCAGGTTCAGCGACGGCGCCACGCGGCGGAAGAAGCTCCACACCCGGGCCTCGCAGGCGCGCAGGGCGCCGAAGTCGAGGGGCGCGTACGTGTCGGCGAAGCTGAAATCCTTGTCCTCCCCTTTGAAATAGCCCTTCTCGCGGGCGAAGGAGATGACGTCCGGGGCGTAGAGGCAGTTCTCCGGGTCGTTGAGGGGGAACTGCCGGATGCGCGCCTGGTTGGCGTGGGCGCAGACGTAGCCGTCGGGCACGCGGAGCGCCACCCAGACGGCGCCCTTGTTTTCCTTCCCCTTGCCGATCATGTCCATGATCCAGGCTTCCTGGGGATCGCTGATCGAGAACGTCTCGCCCGAGCTGAAGTAGCCGTACTCCGCCACCAGCGCGCCCATGATCCGGACGGCCTCGCGGGCGGTGCGGGCGCGCTGCAGCGCGACGTTCATCAGGCTGGTGTAGTCGATGCCCCCTTTCGGGTCCACCAGTTCCTCGCGGCCGCCGTAGGTGGTCTCGCCGATGGCCACCTGGTGCTCGTTCATGAGCCCCACCACGGTGAACGTCTCGGCCACCTGCCGGATCTTCCCGACGTACTTCTGCGAGTCGTCATCGATCACGTCGATCAGCGACCCCTCGATGTGTCGGCCGCCGGGGATGAAGTTGAGCTGGCCGTAGAGGGTGTGCGAATCCGCCGAGTAGGTGATCATGACGGAGCCGTCTACCGAGGCTCCCTTGGTGACGATGAAGTTGGTGCAGGCCAGAGCAGGCGTGAGCGCCAGCGTCAGGCAGGCCGCCGCGAGCAGGGCTGTCCGGGTGATGCGCATCATGTCGTTCTCCGTGAGTGGTGTTGTCAATGCCGCCGGTCCCGGTGGACCGAACGCCTATTGTACGGGGATCGCGGGCGATCGGCTACAGGTTCTTTCACGCGGGCGGCATTCTTCATCGTCCGAGGAGCCGGGCGAGGCGGCCGCGGGGTCGCCGCAGGCACGACTTGAGGGGTCGGCCCAGGCGGGCGCGGAGGAAATGAACATCCTCGCTGGACAGGCAGGGGATGGCGTCGGGCAGCGTCCGGTCGGGCGATGATACGAACGGCACCGCCTCGTATCGCTCGCGCAACGCGTCCAGGTCCCGCAGGCTCAAGGCGAATTCCCGCCGCACCGAGTGAAACAGGGGCAGGCCGCCGTAACGGGCCGGCCAGCCGTCGGCGGGCAGGGTGAACAGCACCTGCTTGACGCGGCGGCGGTGCGCGTCGTCCAGCTCGCCGAAGCGGGCGGCGGCGGCGCGGTAGGGAAGCTCGCCGTGCGCCCGCAGGCAGAACTCGCCGGTGCGGATGGAGCGGGCGAAGTACGGCTCGAAGCCGGGCCGGGCGTCGTCCCAGACTCCGGCCACGAGGCGGCCGTCGGCGGCGGCGATCCGCTTGTACCCGAAGCGGACGCCGCATTTGTAGTAGGTGAAGCGGCTCAGGTCCCCCGCCGCCGGGATGCCCACGGCGCCCAGCCCGAAGTCGAAGGCGAACGGCACCTTCAGGAGGGCGTCGTCCAGCTTCACCGGCCGGTTGATGGCCCGGCCGTCGTAGCGGATTTCGGCGGCGGCGCCGGCACAGAAGAACTCCAGCTCGCGCCGCTCGGCGCCGAGATCCCGCTGGTCGCGGGCCAGGCGGATCCGGTAGCCGTCCAGATGCCGCCGGCCCGTGTGGAGGCGCACCGCGCCGTCGGCCAGCGCGAGGCGCTTGCCCGCCGTGGCCACCTCGACGGCGGGGAACAGGTGGAAGAGCGACAGCACCGCGACGCCGTGGCACTCCTCGAGGCGGGACAGCGCCGTCTGCACCAGGTCCGGCGGCGCGTCGCGCCGGAGCAGCAGCAGCTTCAGGATCTGCCACTCGCCGTCGTCGAAGGCGTCGCCGTCCTGTGCCAGCTCCAGGTGGTGGCGGGTGCTCGCGATGGCGATGGTCCGCGGCCGGTGCGTCAGGGCGTGCCGCACGAGCTGCACCAGGTAATGCACCTGATTGAGGTGCTGCTCCCGGGTGATCTTGCGGAGTTCGGCCTCCAGATCGATGGACAGATGCAGGTGGTTTCCGTTCATCGCCCTCACCTGTCCGGAGGGCCGGCGACGGCCTCGGGAGCCGCCTCGCCCAGGTAGAACGTGGTCCTGGCCAGCACCTGTGCGGCGGCGCGCCGGGCGCCGTCGCCGCTTCCGGCTGCGCCGTCGCGGAGCATCGCGGCGCCGACCGGGTGCTGATCGCCCACCACCACGTGGCGGCGGCCGGCCGCCGCGGCGCGAAACGGGAGGCACACCTCGCGGAAGTCGGCCGAGCCGGGCAGAAGATGCAGCCGGAAGAGCGGGTCCCGCCGGCGGATGAGCGCCTCCGCCTCCCGCAGCGCCGGCGGCAGCGGCGGGGCCGCCAGGATCCCCGCCACGTCCTCGAGCCAGGTCACGGGAGGCAGGTACGGCTCCAGCAGCTCAACCACCGGTGCCGCGCGGTCCAGGGTGTCGCGGCGCCGGCTCAGTCCCGCCAGCAGCGGGCAGCCCGGCCGGGCGCCCAGCAGCCGGCCCCGGTCCGCCAACCGCTGGGCCTGGTGCAGGCTGAGCCGGCGTCCACCGAGCGTCGGCAACACCGGCCGGTAGCGCAGCCGCAGCGGGTCGCGGCCGGAGCCGTAGGCGAAGTAGTGCTCGAAGATGTCCCGGACGAACTGCGGTTCGTCCAGCCGCGGCCGGACCAACCGGCGCCAAAGCGCGCCCAGCAGGCCGGCCGCCGCCAGGGCGGCCGCGCCGACGAGGAAATAAAACTGAAATGGCAGCGATGGCTTCGTCACCACCTCGGCGGCCGTCGCCGGCGGCCGGGCTGTGACCGCCGACGTCCCCCGCGGCGGCGGGGCGCCCAGGGCGGACGGGTCGGGCCGGGTCAGGTCCAGCGTGCGCCAGCCGTCGCGCCAGTAGGCGGCCCAGGCGTGAAGCTCAGGCCGGGCGGCGCCCCCTTCGCCCACCAGCCCTACGCGGAGGTGGGCGGGCACGCCGGCGCCCTGGAGCATCAGCCCGAGCACGCCGTTGACCACGTCGCAGTCGCCGGCGCCGGCGCGGAGCGCCCGTTCCAGCCACTCGCCCGTCCCGCCCGTCAGGTCGGCGGCGGTTGCCGGGTCCCGGGAGTAGCGCAGGCGGCCGGCGGTCCAGGCGGCCAGGCGCTCCACGCGGTCTTCAGGGTCCAGCCCTTCGACTTGCCGCAAGGCCGCGACGGCGTCCGGCGGCCAGTCGATGACCGGCGGGGCCGGCTCATCGGGCGCGGCGGACGGAACCGCGCCGGGACGGGCGCGGTATTCCAGGTGACCGCTTCGCGTCGCCGCGACGACCGGCGCGCCGAAGGCGTCCCGCCCCGCCGGCGCGACGGGCGCGCCATCCTGGCGGAGCGTTTCATGAATCAGCACGTAACCGGGCGGCAGCGGGAGCGCGAAGCGCGGGACGCCCCCCGACACGCCGAGGCGGACCGCCACCGGCGGGCCCGCGGACACGTCGTCGGCGAAGGCTGGATAAGGGCCGGTGAGCTGTAGGGGGCCGGGCGCCGGCCCCCGCCGCGGGTCGTAGCGCTCCAGCGCGCCCGCCTGGAACAGCAGGCCGTCGGGGCCTTGATACTCGAAATCCCAGCGGTGGCCGGCATCGGCGGGCCGGTCGGTCCGGGTGCCGCCCCAGTTCGCAAACAGCGTGTCCACCGTGCGGATCACGGCCGGCGGCGGCCCCCCTGTGGGCGGCAGGCCCGGCAGGTTTCCGCCGCCCGGACCGGCCAGTCCGGGGACGAGGCGCGGCGCCGCCCATACCAGCGCGGCGATCGCGATGACCGCCAGCGCAAGCCCGGCGGCGGCGCCTGCGAGGTGGGCCCGTCCACGCGCCCAGAGGCTGGCCAGAGCGTTGCGCCAGTCCAGCGGAAACAGCCGGCTCAGCAGTCGCCGGTGGATCCGCAGCAGCTCCCGCTCGCAGTAGCGCACCGCTTCGTGGAGCAGCGGATCCTCGCAGATGGTGTGACGGTCCATCAGCAGGCGCAGCCCGTCGATGTTGATGGCCACCACGGGAAACAGGCCCCAGCCGGAGCGGGGCAGGCGGACGGGGCGGGAGGGGATCACCTCGTCGAGCCCCGCCGTCTCGCGCACCAGGATGCCGCCCTTGTAGATCCGCACCGACGGCGCCGGGCCGAAGCCCAGCACGCCGTCGAAGCGGCGGGTGCGGAAACGGCGGCCCAGGCGGTGAGGCAGATCGAAGCCGCGGCTGACGCGCGCACCGTCGCAGCACAGCTCCAGCGTCCGGACGCCCGGCAGGGGCCGGACGTAGCCGGCGTAACGGTCGAGCTGCTCACGGACGGCGGCAGCCAGCGCGCCGGGGGCGGCTCCGTCCGGCGCGGGCCGGACCAGGGTGATGGTCGTGCCCGGCGCCGGGTCGGCCGGCGGCGGCAGCGGCTGGATCCGGCGACCGGCGCAATCGATGGTGAACGCCGACACCGTCCCGCCGTTGCGCGTGACGACGCGGATCTCGCGCGGCTCGAACAGCAGCACCGACCAGAAGCCGACACCGAAGAAACCGATGCTGTCCCGGTCATCCTCCTTGCTGGAGGCGTAGAGGCGGAGCAGGAAACGGTCCACGTCGTCGGGCGACATGCCGGCGCCGTTGTCCCGGCAGGTGAGCTGCTCGTCGCCGCCGGCGGCGATGGTCTCAAACTCGATCCGGGTGGCGCGGGCGTCACGGGCGTTCTGCACGAGTTCCCGCAAGAAGACCCAGCCGTCCTCGCCGTAGCGCTCCGCCTCGAGGCGGGCCCGCTCGAAGAAGGCGCCGGCGTCGGCGGTTTCAACGGACATGGCCGGACAGGGGACGGCGCGGGCAGTGGCGCCCGCGCGATCTGACGGTGCGGTGGCCGGCGGAAGGAACGGATTCGGCGACGAGCGCCCTAGTCATCGCGGCCGCCGATGAGGCCGGCCCGCAGGAGGAAGTAGAGCAGCGTCACGATGGCCGAGGCGGCTGCCGCGACGTAGGTCATGGCCGCCGCGGAGAGCACCTTGTTCACGCCCGCCAGCTCGCCGGTGGAAACCAGCCCGTAGCCGGTGAGCATCTCCTTGGCCTTGGCGGACGCGTTGAACTCCACCGGCAGGGTCAGGAGCTGGAAGACCACCACGGCGCTGAAGAGCAGAATGCCGATCTTGACCAAACCCATCATGCCGATGACGAATCCCGCCATGATGGCGATCCACGCGAAGTTGGAGCCGATCGAGGCGACGGGGACCATCATGTTCCGGAGCATGAGGGGTGCGTACGACTTGGCGTGCTGCACGGCGTGGCCGGTTTCGTGGGCGGCGATGCCCACGGAGGCCAGCGAGGGGCTGCGGTACACTTCGGGTGAGAGCCGGACCACCTTCTTCGTCGGGTCGTAGTGGTCCGACAGGAAGCCGTGGGTTTCCACCACCTCGACATGGTTCAGGCCGTTGCGATCCAGGATCTGCCGGGCGGCCTGGGCGCCGGTGATCCCGAAGGCTGTCCGGACCTGTGAATATTTCTTGAAAGCGCTCTTGACCCGGAAGCTGGCGAAGAACGACAGCAGCATCACGGGGAGCATGAGCATCCAGTACAAGGGGTCGATTCCGAACATACCCACCTCACATTGCGCGTCCGGCTCCGGGCCGGTACGGATTGGCGGCGGCTGGTGCCGTCGCGCTGAATTGGATGCGGCCAGTCGACAAAAGGTCTAACCGCCCGCTCGGACTGCCGCCTATCGGTTCGCCGGTTCCCCGAACACCGCCGGGTCGATGCGGAACCGGTAGAGGCTCCGATAGGTCGTCACCAGGAGGTGTCCGTCCTGGATCTCCATGTAGTCGTGGGCGCTGTCGATGGGGGTCCGGCTGAGCACGCGCCCCGTGTCGGCATCCAGGATGAACAGGAAATCCGGCTCGGCGGTGAAGCCGTAGCCACAGAACACCCGGTTCCGGTCGATGATAAAGATGTTGTTCGAAACGAGCGGCGCCGTCCGCCACAGCACCCGCCCGGTGTCGAGATCGACGCAGACCAGGGCCGAGCACCGGCCGCCGGCCTCCCGGGAGTAAGACTGGCAGGCTTCGTTGAAGTAGATCCGCCCGGCGTGGTACCGGAAGTCCTGGACCTCCAGGTGGTCGGGACTGGACAGCAGCGGCGTCAGGTCCAGCTCGCGCGTCGGACGGCCCTCGGCGTCGAAGAGGACCACCTGCGATTCCCGGCTCTGGGTTCCGGACTCAACCGGCGCGCGGTACAGCACGGCGAAGCCGGACTCGATGGGGTCGGCGATCCCCAGTTCCAGTCCGCCCCGCAGCCGCGGCACCTGGATGGGGTGGGTCCCGTCGGGCGTCGCGCGCAGGCGGTAGATGCGGCCGTTCGGCTTGTTGGCCGAGCCCAGGCCCAGCGCGGCCAGGTCCGTCACCGAGTCGATGGGCTGCCGCGAGACCTGGATCAGCCGGGAGGGAACGGAATCGCCGCCGGCAGCCGGGCCCGTCGCCGTCAGGCCGCCCAGCAGCAAGGCCAACAGGATCGGCGGCAGGTAACGGGTCTGATGGGTCATGCAGGCTCCTCCGCAGGCGGATTCGGGCGCCGGCCGTGAACAGTGATTGCTGCGCCCCGCCGCCTCAATTCTGACAATCTTCGCCGGAGGTGTCAATGGATCGTTTGTCCCCCGTTGGCCGGAGTGGATTACACGACCGCTGCGGCGGCTGCCGGCCGATCGGGTCAGACCCAAGGCGCCATCTCCCGACTGTCGAGTTTGTTATAATCGGAACACTGGCATCCGGGCACATCCGGCATGATCTGCGAGGAGCTATGGCGGAATCCATCCATTTGGCAATCATGAGTCGGGCGACAGAGTGCATCCGCACAGCGGGGCGGTGGATGGCCGGCGCCGTCTGGGTGGTCATGCTGATGGCCGGCGGGACGACCACGCGGGTATTCGGGCAGGGAGGCAGCGAACCGGTGAAGACACCATCTCAACAGGCGGACCGGCAGGTGGTGATGCTGGGGCGGGAGTCGCGCGTCCCCTGGCAGCACCTCATCGACTCCGATCGCGCGGCCGACGCCGTGTATGTGGACCTGGCCGGCGGCGGCCAGATCGTGGCGTACATCAAGGGCGGACTGGCGTGCTCCGGACCCGCCTGGTTGCTGGGGAGGATGGAGTCGGCCGGGGGGCGATCCAAGCGCCCTGGCGATCCGTCCGCCGTGACGGAGCGGCAGCTCGTGGTCGATGCCTGGGGTTGCCTGCGCTGGACCGACGGGCCGGAACTCCTGACCCGCCTGGCTGACCCGGCGCTGCCGCCGGTGAACCGCCTGGATCTGGTGAACCGGATCTGGGCCGTGGGGATGGACGCGGTGCCGGTGCTCATCGCCCACCTGGGGGACGAGCGGCCGGTGCACTGGGAAACGAAGCTGCGGACGGACGGCCAGACGCCCGAGGCACCGCCTCCCGCGGCCGCGCCCGATCCGGTCGCCGGCACCGTCGCCCAGCCCCTTGGTCAGACCTGCGAAAACCTGCTCTACGCCATCATCACCCCGCGCGGGTACCGGTCCCCGTTCGAGGCCGGCGCCCACCCGCGCCGCGTCGGGCGGCTGTTCCGGGTGGCCGACTGGCCGGCCTGGTGGAGCCGCAACCACGCGCTGTCCCTAGCCGAGATCCACGCATCGCTCCAGCCGGTCATCGACCGCTACTGGCAGTCCAACGGCGAGGAGCAGGTGGTCCGCTGATAAATAGGAGGCGCAGACATCTTGCCTGCTGAATCTCAGGCGTCCCGCCTGTTTGGAGTGCGCAGCCACGTCTGCGCTTTGGATAGCGCGCGAACGCTTTGGAGTGCGCGGGCTGGACTGTGCTCTGGATGGACGCGGGACGCGTCTTTGGATTCCTCCCGATATTCGCACTCTTAGATCCGTCGACTGTTCCGGAATCCGAAGCGGCGTCCAGTCGCCGCACAAGACAGTGAACAGTGAACAGTGAACAGTAAACGGTTAACGGTGAGTCGTGAATCGTGAAGTGTTGAGGCGCGGGCGGCCGACCGGCGCCGGCCTCTCCCAAGTCAGTTAAAAGTTAAAGGCCGCCGGCGGGGAAGCGGGCGGCCTTTGAAAAAGTGGCTGGGAGGCAGGGATTCGAACCCCGATAGGCGGATCCAGAGTCCGCAGTCCTACCATTGGACGACCTCCCAGTAGGACCAAAGTGGGCACTATACCGCTGCAGGGAGAGGATGTCAAGAGGGACGGTGAGAGGAGAGAAAGGAGATAGGAGATGGGAGATAGGGGTGAATGGGTGAATGGGTGAATGGGTGAATGGGACCTGATAGTTGGGGATTGTTGCTCGTAATCGTAACTCGTAATGGCCAGGTGACAGCATTCGCGCATCACTTGAGTGACAGCATTCGCGCATCACCCCTGGCTTCGTTCTGCCAACATGCTATCTTAAGGCACCTTCATGCTCGAGGATTTGCAATGCGAAAAAAAAGTC
>Ga0209201_1000461_pt1 | contig 57667 bp, 57 predicted proteins | sample AD_UKC055_MetaG_FD_184411 | JGI IMG/M metagenome (GOLD analysis project Ga0209201, IMG submission 184411) | Active sludge microbial communities of municipal wastewater-treating anaerobic digesters from USA - AD_UKC055_MetaG (SPAdes) (version 2) | ecosystem: Engineered > Bioreactor > Anaerobic >... | reverse complement strand
AGCGGATCTTCACCATATCGATCATGTCCGGCCGCACCCGGTATGTGTACGATCTCAGCTTTTTGATGAGATCGTCGAACTCCTCGTCCGACCAGTCGGACCTCACGATGAGATCTTTGCGGATGATGTCTATGTTCGGGTCGAGGTCTGAAAAGGCGGCCAGGAGCGTAGTGCCGACCTCGCTGAAGAACGCGCCGATGACCATGTTGAGCTTCTCCAGCCTGTTCCGGCGCTCCCTCTGCTCGAGAATTTGATGGATGATGAGCGAGACCAGGAGGACCTCGACGAAGACAAATGCGACGTCTCCCACCATGAAGATGAAGATGTGGTGAGGATCGCGAAAGATGAGAAAATGGATGTAATACGTGAGGGCCGAGAGGATGACCAGCGCGATGCCGAACATGATCTGCTTGGATAGATGCGACACGAAAGGCTCCTTCTTTCCCGATACTTGGGCCGACTCTGGCACAGAGAGGGTGCATTTGTCAAATGAGATGAGATGCCGGAGAGCGGTCGCTCAAGAAGAGCGCGGCCGTGCGTCGGCTGCACGCGGTCCGAGGGAATCGCCGGTGCCGCTCTGAAAAATATGCAGACCTGGATTTCCCCGTCCGGACATGCATCATAAGGCATGAGTGACACGCCGAAAGAAAAAGAAAAAAAAGGAAATAATCAGGTATATTCGTAAAAAAGCAGGATAGATGGGATTTCTTTTACGAAATGATTGGCGAGCTGTTTTATTTGCAGTTGATAAAATATCCGATTATGAGTATCCTTGTTAGCACTCAATAATGTTGAGTGCTAACAAGCCTGATGAATAAAGGAGGAAGATATGAAGATTCGGCCACTGCAGGATAGGGTGCTGGTCAAGAGGATCGAGGAAGAGGAAAAGACCAAGGGCGGCATTATCATTCCCGACACAGCCAAGGAAAAACCTCAGATGGGGGAGATCATCGCAGCAGGAAAAGGGAAGAAGACCGAGGAGGGCAAGGTGATTCCCTTAGACGTCAAAAAGGGAGACAAGGTGCTCTTTTCCAAATATGCCGGCAACGAGGTGAAGGTCGAGGGTGAAGAGCTGTTGATCATGCGGGAAGACGATATCCTGGGGATAATCGAGTAAGCAAGGAGGTGAGAACATGGCAGGAAAAAATATCATTTACAGTCAGGATGCACGGGCACGGGTGCTCACCGGCGTGAACAAGCTGGCCGATGCCGTGAAGACCACCCTCGGCCCCAAGGGGCGTAACGCGATTCTCGACAAGATGTTCGGCGCGCCTACCGTTACCAAGGACGGCGTGACGGTCGCCAAGGAGATCGAGCTCAAGGACAAGTTCGAGAACATGGGCGCCCAGATGGTCAAAGAGGTCGCATCCAAGACTTCCGACATCGCTGGCGACGGCACCACCACGGCCACCGTGCTCGCCCAGGCCATCTACACCGAGGGGCTCAAGTATCTGGCCGCTGGCATGAACGCCATGGACCTCAAGCGCGGCATCGACAAGGCAACTGCCGCGGTGGTCGAGGAGCTCAAGAAGATGAGCAAGTCGGTGGAGGACAAGAAGGAGATCGAGCAGGTGGGCACGATCTCTGCCAACGGCGACACCGAGGTGGGCCAGATGATCGCCGACGCCATGGACAAGGTGGGCAAGGAGGGTGTCATCACGGTCGAAGAGGCCAAGGGCATGGAGACCACGCTGGATCTGGTCGAGGGCATGCAATTCGACCGCGGCTACCTCTCTCCCTACTTCGTGACCGATTCCGAGAGGATGGAAGCGATCATGGACAACCCCTACATCCTCATCTACGACAAGAAGATCTCCAACATGCGCGACCTCATCCCCATCCTCGAGAGAATCGCGAAAGAAGGCAGATCTCTTCTGATCATAGCCGAGGACATTGAGGGCGAGGCGCTGGCGACGCTGGTGGTGAACAAGCTCAGGGGCACGCTGAAGTGCGCTGCGGTCAAGGCGCCCGGCTTCGGCGACCGGAGGAAGGCGATGCTGGAAGACATCGCGATTCTCACCGGCGGTCAGGTGATCTCCGAGGAGCTCGGCAGAAAACTCGAGTCCGCCACCATTGCCGATCTCGGCCGGGCAAAGAAGGTGATCCTGGACAAGGAGAACACCACGATCGTTGAGGGCGAGGGCAAGAGCAGCGACATTCAGGGCCGGATCACCCAGATCAAGGCCCAGATCGAAGAAACCAAGTCCGACTACGACCGCGAGAAGCTGCAGGAGCGGCTTGCCAAGCTGGCGGGCGGTGTTGCGGTGATCAAGGTCGGAGCGGCCACCGAGCCCGAGATGAAGGAGAAGAAGGCCAGGGTCGAAGACGCACTGCACTCCACCCGGGCGGCGGTGGAGGAAGGCTTTGTCGCCGGCGGCGGTGTGGCGCTGCTGCGCTGCATCAAGAAGCTCGACTCCCTCGATCTGCCGGGCGACCAGAAGTACGGCGTGAAGATCGTGCAGAAGGCCATGGAAGAACCGATCCGTCAGATCGCCGAGAACGCCGGCCTCGAAGGCGGCATCGTGGTGGAGAAGGTGAAGGACATGAGCGGCAACAAGGGCTTCAACGCCGCCACGGAGGAGTACGAGGATCTGGTAAAGGCCGGTATCGTCGATCCGACCAAGGTCGTCCGCTCCGCACTGCAGAACGCGGCGTCCGTATCCGGCCTGCTGCTGACCACCGAGGTCATGATCGCCGAGATTCCCGAGGACAAGCCCGCACCAGGAGGCATGCCCGGAGGGATGGGCGGCATGGGAGGCATGGAAGGAATGATGTAAGAGCGGCGATCAACAGCCGGTCGAAAGAAAAAAGGCCCCTTTTTGAGGGGCCTTTTTTTTGAGAGGATCACCGACGCCCCTTATATCGAAACCCGTCGGATGATCTTCTTTAGAACACGGCTGAAGACATCGATCTCTTCCCGGGAGAGCCCTTCCTTGAGCGTGTCGTTGAGCTTCTTGGTCACACCCAGACATATCCGGGCGGCATTCCTGCCGGACTCGGTGAGAAAAACGCCGATCGAGCTGCGATCCGATGAGACGGCGCGGCGTGCTACGAGCCCTTTGTCCTCCAGCCGGTCGATCAGCCCGGTGGCGGCCGACTTGTCGAGCGCCAGGGCGCGGCTCAGATCGCCCGTCGGGCATCCGTCGTTGGTCAGGAGGTAATAGAGCGCTCTCGCCTGTGCCGCGGTTATGCCGGCGGCATCGATGAGGGACTGATCGAGCCTGGCGAACAGCCGGCTTCTCGCCTGGCCGATGAGAAAGATGAATCGTTCGTCCGTCTTCATGTATCACCCCGGAACGATATGATTATTCACGAGTATAGCCGTCAAGCTCCGCTCTGTCCACCTCTGATCACTGTGCTCTCCTCCGGTCGGGCTCGTGGATATTCGGCCTCCCATATAGATGGAGAACACGCCTGCCGCGGCTACGATTAATATTGAGAGAGAAACCAATGGTGCTGAATCGCTCGTCATCATCTTCGGCGCACTTGTTCTCTTCTCTGTCCTGCCGATCACTCCCGTCCAGATCCTGTGGGTCAACATGGTCACTACCGTGACACTGGCGCTCGCCTTCGAGCCGTCCGAGGAGAATATCATGCAGCGTCCGACGAGCCCATCGTTTCCCGGTATCTTCTCCGGCGGATTCTCTTCGTATCCATACTCATCGCAGCCGAGGTCATCGTGCTCTTCAATCACAGGCTCTCCGCATGGGAGGACATCGAGGCGGCCGGGACCGTTGCAGTCAACATACTGGCGGCAGGCGAGCTGTTTTACCTCTTCAACACCCGTTTTCTCGAAAGCTCTTCGTTGAGTGCGAAAAGTTTCCGGGGAAACAGCAAGGCTTTCCTTGCCATAGACGTGCTCATACTTTTCCAGATCGGGTTCACCTATCTCGAAACCGCGAACAGACTGCTCGGCACGAAACCGCTCCCTGCCGCCGAGTGGGGCTGGATTCTCGGAGCGGGCCTCGTCGTGTTTCTCCTGGTCGAGCTGGAGAAGAGCTCGTCAAACGTCTGAGCAAAGGCCGGGACCGGAGCGGAAGTCTCGCATGAGATGGGCCGCACTGTTTTTCCCTGTGAGATCAAAGAGCTTGATGATGAATATCATGTGGCGACGGGATCATATCCGTGATATGTTGCACACCATCATCCCCCGTATCACCGGGGCTGTAAGCACCTACAATGATTTGCCTGCCTTCGTACAGACAGGCATAATGCTGGAGGAACCTATGAAAGACGGGTACTGGCTGGTGGGATTTCAATATGAGCTGTCGGGCCATCTCTACAGCCTCGGGCGCATTCCCCGGTGCAAATCCGCCATGCTCAAGCATCTCAAAGAAGGCGACAAGGTCCTGGTAGCCGGCGTCGGACACGGAACCGAGGCGATCGAGGCGAGCAGGCTCGGCGCCGACGTCACGGCCGTGGACCTTTCCGAGACCATGCTGAAGCATTTCCGGAAGCGCATAACAAAAGAGAAGCCCCCGAAAGAGATACGCATCATACACGACGATATTTTCAATGTCCGGGATACGGGGCAATACGACATGGTGATCTCCAACTTCTTCCTGAACGTCTTTTCCGAAACCCGGGTCCGTGAGGTGGCGAATCACTTGGGCACCCTGGTGCGGCCGGGCGGCTACCTGGTGGTCGGCGAATTCGTCCTTCCCGAGCAGGGGTGGCGCGGGATCGTCCAGACAATCAACTGGTATATCGCCATATCCATCTACAGCTCCACCACCGAGGCGGTATTCCACCCCGTGTGGGATTACCCCGGCCTGGTGAAGGGGGCGGGATGCACGATCGAGCACATCGAGTACTTCGATATCCTGGGCGTGAACCTGTACTGGTCGATCCTGGGGAGAAAGATAGGCTGAAAAAAATCCGAGGGGGCCGGATCTCCCGCGCTGACAATCGAAGGACGTTGTCAGCGCGGGAGATCCGGCCCCCATATTGATTTTATTCCGTGCCTGCCGGCTGTTCGGCCTCGGCGGGAGAATCGCCCCCTTCAGGCAGCGGTTGCCCTGTTTCCGGCCGCGCATTCTCGAAGTATCCCTCGTTGATCGTGATGGGGTAATTCTTCTTCACTTCTTCGATGAGAGCGCTCACCGCCTCTTCGCTCTTCTCGCTGCGGAGCTGGCGTTCTATGGTATCCCTTGCATCTTTCAGCTCGATCTGCTTTGCGGGCTCAACATCATCGCACATGATGATGTGGTAGCCGAAATCCGTCTTCACCACCCCGCTCATTTCACCTTTCTTCAGGGCGAACGCGGCGTTCTCGAACTCGGGGACCATCATTCCCTTTGTCGCCCATCCGAGATCGCCTCCCTGCTGCGAAGAAGGGCACTTGGATTTCTCTTTTGCGAGCTCCGAGAAGTCCGCTCCCTTTTTCAGCTGGGCAAGAACCGTCTGCGCATCTCCCTCATTATCCACGAGAATGTGCCGCAGCTTCACCTTCGGCCCTTCGGTGAATTTATCCCTGTTGCTGTCGTAGTATCCGGAGATGTCCTGGTCGCTGATGCTGATATTCTCGACAGCCGACTCCGCAAGCCCTCTGGCGAGCATCTGATCTCCCATGAAGTCGATCTTCCGTTTGACATCCGGGTCCTTGTCGATTCCCTGCTTTTTCGCTTCGAGGGAGAGCATCTTGATCTCGGCCAGACTGTTCACAAACTCCTTTTTCCCTTCGGGCGAGGAGTACTGGACGCGGGCCTGTTCCGGGATCTCCTGGAGAAGTGCATCGATGTCTGTATCCGTGATCTTCTCGTCACCGACCATGGCCACGATATGTGGATCACTCAGATCCGCCTTGCCGGCGGATGAAGCGCTCTTCTCGGTCGAGCAGCCCACCATGGCCGCCATCAGTATCATTGCCGTCACGATCATTTTTTTCACATGAGTCTCCTTTATAAATACCTTTCAGTGGTGTCTCTCTGTATCACAACCACACGGCTTCAGGAAAAGGAAAAAACTTGGGCAACGAGGGCATGAATCTTTTTGGATTATGGAAAGTCTATAGTTTGTAGTTATCATATTTTCAGTCCGTGAAAGCAGGCCGGACAGGTACTCCTGAAAATGACAGACCGCCCCTACCGACATATCGCCAAGGGCTCTCCCGGAAAAAGCGAAGAGCGCCTGAACCTCATCCTGGAAGCCGGGGAATACGGCATCTGGGAGCTGGATACGAAAACCGGCTCCATCTGGAAATTGCCGCGCCACGACCTCATATTCGGGTACACAAAGCCGCTCCCCCGCTGGACCTATCGAATGCTGCTCGACCATGTGATACCTGACGACAGAAATGAGATTGAGGAGAATTTCCGAACCGCACTCTCTGCGCGTGCGGTGATCGATTTCGAGTGCCGGATCAAAGACGCGGACGGCAACGTCCGATGGATCTGGATACAGGGCAAGCCCCGGCTTGATGCCCGGGGCCAGGTTACGCACGTAACGGGGATCGTCAAGGATATCACTGAAAGAAAGCGGATCGAAGACGCCCTGAAGAAAAGCGAGACCCTGCTCAGACAGACCCAGGAAATCTCGATGACAGGCGGATGGGAAATTGACATGGCGACCGGCAAAACGACCTGGACCGATGAGACTTATCGGATCTATGGAGTTTCGAAGGACTATGATGATGACGATATCGATTCGAACATCTCGTTTTACGCCCCCGAGCATCGACCGGTGATCAGACAGGCCTTTGAAAGAGCTGTCGAAAAGGGTGAGCCGTATGACCTGGAGCTGAAATTCACGAATGCCCGTGGCGAAGAGCGCTGGGTCAGGGCCATCGCAAGGCCGGTGCTCAGAGACGGCTGTGTGGAGAAGATCACCGGCAACTTGATGGACGTCACCGAGCGCAAGCAAACCGAGCTGAAACTTCTGGAGAGCCGCCAGCTGATTCAGGGGCTCATCGAGAGTATGACTGCGGTGGTGTATTTCAAAGATACCGAAGGCCGCATAACCTTCCTGAACAGCCGGGCGCAGCAATCGTCCCAGATCCCGATTGAGGAGATACTGGGCCGGAAGGCATCGGATATCTGGCCGCCCGAGATATCCGGCCCCATGGAGGCGAACGACCGCCAGGTGCTCGCGAGCGGACAACCCCTGGAGACCGAGGAGATAATCCGGCTTCCGGACGGCGATCACTGGTTCCTCACCTCCAAGTTCCCCATCCGGGATGCGGCGGAGAACATTATCGGCATCGGCGGCATGTCCACTGACATCACGGGCCGCAAGCACGCCGAGCATAAGCTGCGCGAGAGCGAGGAGCGATTCCGGATCATGGCGGACAGCTCCCCCCTCATTATCTGGATGATGGACCCCGGCGGCGGGATAGTGTTCATCAACCGCACCTTCCGCGAGTTTTTCGGAGTCAGTCTGAAGGATATGTCCGGGCTCAACTGGCTGCCGCTGGTGCACCCGGACGACGCAGATGCGTACATCGGAGTTTTCAAAAGCACCGTGGAAGGGAAAAAGCCTTTTCATGCGCAGGCCCGCCTCCGATCCTCGAGCGGAAGCTGGCGGTGGGTCGAATCCTTCGGCGCCCCGTGGTTCTCTCCCGAAGGGGAGTTCCTGGGGTATGTGGGAAACAGCATAGACATTACCGAACGCATACAGGCCGAAGAAGATCTGAACCGCTACCGGAGACATCTCGAAGACCTGGTCAGGGAGAGGACCTCAAAGCTCGAAGCGAGCAGCGCGAAGCTCAAGGAGGAGATCGCCGAGCGGAAGCGGATCGAAAAGGCGATCCGCTCATCCGAGGAGCAGTACCGTATGCTGGTGGAAAACGCCAACGAGGGAATCATTATCGCGCAGAACGGCCGGTTCCAGTTCGTGAACCCCAAGTTTGCGGAAATGCTCGGCTACTCTCAAGAAGAGCTGATATCGAGGCCGTTCGTCGATTTCATCCATCCCGACGACAGGCAGATGGTCACAGAGAGGCACCGCAGAAGAATGGGCGGCGAATCGGTGCCCATTCTGTATCCTTTCAGGGTCCTGAACAGGAAGGGAGAAACCAGGTGGATCGAGATCAACGCCGTCAAGATCTCCTGGAAGGGCAAACCCGCCACACTGAATTTCCTGACAGACATCACCGAGAGGGTGAGGATGGAGGAAGACAAGAAGAGCATGGAAGCCCAGTTCGCCCAGACCCAGAAGATAGAAGCCCTGGGCACGTTTGCCGGCGGGATCGCCCATGATCTGAACAACATCCTCTACCCCATCATCATCAACATCGAGATGCTCCTGTCCGATTCGGAAAAGGGCTCCGACCAGCACGAGACCCTGTCGCAGATCCTGAGCGCGGCTTACCGTCAGAGAAACCTGGTGAAACAGATCCTCGCCTTCAGCCGGAAAAGCGAAGGGAAGCTGAGCTCGGTCAGGATCGTTCCTCTGCTGAACGAGACACTGTCTCTGCTGCGGGCCTCACTGCCGAGCACTATCCAGGTGCAGTCTCACATCGACGAAGGATCGTACACGGTCATGGGCGATCCGACGCAGATTCAGCAGATCATCATGAACCTCTTCAGAAACGCCGCGGATTCGTTGGAGGCGCACAAGGGTGTCATCGAGGTGAACCTTACAAACGCCCGCATCGAGCCCGTCCGCGCCCACCAGGACCTGAAGCCCGGGGAATATCTCAAGCTCACCATACAGGATTCCGGCCGGGGAATCTCCGCCGACATCATGGACCGGATATTCGAGCCGTTCTTCACTACCAAAGAGGTGGGCAAGGGTCTCGGGATGGGTCTGCCGGTGGCGCACGGGATCGCGAAAAAACACGGCGGCGTGATCACTGTGGAGAGCGTGCCCGGCAAAGGTTCACTCTTCACCGTGTTTCTGCCCGTCCAGGCCGAGCGGCCCGGAGAGCTGGGGCCTGCTGACAATCAGCGCTTAGCGTGCGGGGAAGCGTCTCCGATTCTCCTGGTCGATGACGAGAAGATCATTCTATCCAGCATGCAGCGGGTGCTCGAGCGCTCGGGGTATGCCGTGGTATCGGTGCCCAGCGGCCGGGAAGCCCTGGATATCTTTGCGGAGAACCCTCAGAGATTCTGCCTCGTCATCACCGATCTGTCCATGCCGGGCGTCGACGGCCGCGAACTCGTCAAAAGGCTCATCGACATCCGCCCCGACATACCGGTGATTCTGAGCACCGGGTATGGCGACAGCATCACCGAGCAGGAGGCGAAGTCGCTGGGCATCCGGGAAATGCTCATGAAGCCGCCAAACACCCATGAGCTCAAGGCGGCCATTCACCGGGTGCTTCAGGGCTGATCTGTCTTCCGCCCGCAGGAGTCCAATGATGATTTGCGTCCTCCCGGCGCTTCGGGCATTCCCTCTGTAGTGGATCGGCCGGTTGCGCGGCACTGTCCATGCGCTTATAATATTGGAGGACAATGCATGAAGATATCAGGTAAAATCATCCCCATGAATTTCGTGACCCGTGCGGCCCTGGGAGCCTTCGCCTGTGCATTCAACCTCTCCAGGCTCTCCCGCAGCTGCCTGAAAAATTCCGACGGCTGGGTCAATTTCTCAGTCGGCATCCGCACACTAAACGGCACAGTCGCCCAAACCCTGATCTTCAACGACGGAAGGGCTCGGGTTTCTCCCGGTGTGGGCGCCGGCGCGGATGTGGTCCTGAACATCTCGGATGAAGCCGCTTTGAGAGATCTCGCTTCGGCGCCTCCAGGCGAAGTGCTCAACATGATGCTCAGAAACAGGCTCACCATCGACGGCAACATATCTTACCTGCAGCTGTTGAATTACTGCGTTTCACTGCTTGTGCGCAGGCCGCAGCGGAAAAGATGGAGAAGGGCATCGGGGAAAGCGGCATGGGTCTCAAAGGCGGGGTCCCGCATTCCGAATGCACCCTGCATCGCAGATGACCTTCACGATACCGGCGGGTCATTCTCGGCCGGGAGCCTGAGCCTCAGGCGGATGGAGCACCTGAAGGCGGACAACAGTGAAGACGGGAATGTCGTGTATCTCGACGACCCCTATCTCTCAAAGCTCGATCTCGAGGATTTCCCGCGCCTGAAACTCCTGCTGCACAGACGCCGCGCAGCAAAACCGGAGCTGTGCGCCGAGCGCCCGAAGCTGCTGACCGACTGGTACCGGAAAAACGGCTTCGAGGAATCCGCCCCCGGCAGGCCGTGGCAGCCGGTTCTCCGGCAGGGCCTGGCGTTCGAGCATCTGATGAGATGCAAGAAGCCCGTTATCGCCGATGCACAGCTCCTTGCCGGCACCACGACGGCAAATCCGGTGTGCGGGGTGATCGTATATCCGGACGCCCAGGCCGTCTCGGTCTGGGGAGAGCTGCACTCCATGGGGGAAAGGCTCCTCAATCCCTATGACATAAGCGAAGAGACCGTGAGGGTGCTCAATGATGTCTTTCCCTTCTGGCTGAACCGGTCTTTTCATCAGTGGGTCAACAAGGAGTTCAACCGCCCTCTGTCCCTGCGGATCAACGAGCGGTTCGTCGCCGTCGTCTGCTCCAAGGCCGTATGCGTCTCCCACACAGTGCCGGGCCTGAAGAATATGCTCGAGAAAGGCACCTCCGGCCTGATCGGCCATATCAAGCACCGGCTCGACGACGGCTCCCTCGATGATGAGGGCCGTGCCGCTCTGGAGGGCATGATCCACAGCCTCAAGGGGCTCGAGGTGTATGCAGGCAATCTGGCTTCCGAAGCACGGCTTCAGGCCGAGAAAACGACGGACCCCGCCCGCAGGAAGGAGCTGCTCCATATGGCAGACGTATCCGAGCGCGTCCCCCGCATGCCGGCGGAGACACTGGATGAGGCTGTGCAGAGCATATGGACGACATGGATCGGCATGCACATGGAAAATACCAATGTCGGGCTCTCTCTGGGGAGGCTCGACCAGCTGCTGCAGCCCTATTATCTGGCCGATCTGAAAAAAATCGGGGCAGCACAGGAGCGTGAGGCCTACATCAGGCACGCTGTGGAGCTGATCGGCTGCCTCTACTTGAGGATCTCCGACCACATGCCGCTTTCGCCCGATATCGGCAACACTCTCTTCGGCACATCGCCGTCCAATCAGGCGATCACCCTCGGCGGCGTCACTCCGGACGGCGAAGACGGCGTCAACGACATGACCTATATCTTTCTCAAGGTCACTGAGATGCTCGCACTGCCCGACCCCAACATCAACGCCCGGATCAATATCGACAGAAACAGCGAGACATACATCCGCAGGCTCTGCGAGGTGAATTTCACCACGTCCGCAACCCCTTCTCTCCACAACGACTCGTCAGTTTTCGCCTCTCTGAAGCAGCACGGCTACCCTCTGGAGCATATCCGTGACTGGAGCGCCACCGGCTGTGTGGAGCCCACCATTTCAGGGCGCCACAACGGGCACACCGGCGCGGTCATGATCAACCTGGTGGCGGCCATGGAGATGGCGCTGAACAACGGCAGGCACCCGCTCATGGAGTGGGACCTGGGTCCCAGGACAGGAAATGTCGAGGACTTCACGACATTCGAGGACTTCTTCGAGGCGTTCGGCGCTCAGCTGCGCTTCCTGATCGAGCAGGCGGTGAGCCTGAACGACCTCTATGCCGAGGCGCACGCCCGCCTCAGGCCCACGCCCTTCATCAGCTCGACGATCGAGGGCTGCATCGAGAGCGCCCGCGACATCACCCGGGGCGGGGCCCGCTACAATACGACGGGAACCGCGAGCATAGGGCTGGCCGACGTCACCGACAGTCTCATGACCGTCAAGAAGCTGGTCTTCGACGAGCGTGCAGTCAGCTTCCGCGAGCTCAAGGAGGCAGTGGACGCCGATTTCCGGAACAACCCCGCCCTCAGGGCCCTGGCACAGAACAAGGTGCCGCTTTTCGGCTCGGGAAGCTTAGAGGCCCTCCATATGGCCAACGCCGTTGCCTCCCTCATTCACGACACCTTTTCCTCGCACCGGAACCTCCGGGGGGGCAGATACACCACCGGGTTCTGGTCCATGTCCCAGCATACGGCATATGGAAACCTCTCCGGCGCACTGCCCTCGGGAAGGCTGAAGGGAAAGCCGTTCACACCGGGACTCACCCCTGAGCCGCACGCGAGCAGAAACTATCTGGATTTCATTTCTGACGTGGCGAGGCTGCGGCCGGAAAACATGGACAACAACATGGCATTCAATGTCAGGCTTTCGCCCTCCGCTCAAGACAGCCGCGAGAAGACGATCGCCAATATGGCCGGCTATGTCAAGGCATACTGCCGCCTGGGCGGTATGCAGATGCAGTTCAACGTCGTCGATTCCCGAACCTTGCGAGACGCGATGGCAAACCCGGAGAACTACCGCGATCTGATCGTGAGAATCTCCGGCTACAACGCCTATTTTGTCGCCCTGAACACCCAGCAGCAGCTCGAGCTTATCGAAAGGGCGGAGTACGGGGTATAGCAGGCCCTTTCCCGGGATGCCCGCCGAAGCGGCCGCACCCTGGATGCCGCTACCGGAATGCGCCCGGCTTCCACATCTCCCACACCCTGCCCACGAGGTCGATGGAGGGTTTCAGCGCCGGCGTGCCCGGCTTCCAGTCAGCCGGAGTGAACTCCCTTTCATTGCTCGCCCGCACAAGCTGAAAGGCGCGGATCTGGCGAAGAATCTCTTCAGTGCTCCTGCCCACCACGGACGTGAGCACCTGATAGCCCTGGATCGTCCCGTCGGGGTCGATGATGAACGTTCCCCTCAAATCGATCGCCTTGTCCTCGTTGTAGACACTGTAGAGAGTACCGATCCTTCCCCCGGGATCGGACAGCATGGGAAAAGGAACACCGCCGGGCACAATCTTCGAGATCTCTGTCTCGTTCCAGACCTTGTGAACATACACGCTGTCGACGCTCAGAGAGAGCACCTCCGCCCCGAGCTTCCGAAACTCGGCATATCGATCGGCAACTGCCGATATTTCAGTCGCTCAGACAAAGGTGTAGTCCCCCCCGTAAAAATAGAGCACCACCCAACCATCCCGATACTGCGAAAGCCCGATATGGGTGAACTTTCCCTGGTAGTAGGCCGGCGCGGAAAAGTCGGGCGCAGGCTTTCCTGCATTGATCATGGTCTCCACCTCCGCAACCTCGTTACTTAATACTAATTTCTGTTTCATCGAGCCGATTTTCAAGCTCGCGGAGGCGTCCTGGGGAAATTCTCCCCTTTGATCATTGCAATCGTGCGGGCAAAAGAGGAGCGCCTGATGAGGCTCTCCGGCCATTCTGCGGGCTTAAGGTCCGGTCAGGGAAGCGGCAAGAGAAAGGCTACAGATACAGTGGGGCCCTCTCGTCGCTGATATTCCCCGCTTCCTCGTCCAGGAGCTTGTGATCCCATATGCTGATGAGATAGTCTTTGTTGTCCTCGAATCTTCCGGCCTGTTCCTCGACGAGATCTTCGGCCTCCTGAGAGCTCATGCGCCTGCTCTGATTCACGAACGATGCCACCCGTCCGTAATACAGCGGCTCCACCAGCTCCACGAGCTTGTAGCGGTTCGATTTCCAGGCATGGAACGTGGCGGCCAGCTCATAGAGGATCTTGACCCATGTCTCGATGGAAAGCGCGAACTCGTCCGAGCGCATCCTCGCCGTCTTCTCTATCTCATGGTAGCAGTCGTCGGAAAAGATCTCCTTCCACAACACGCCGAAGTGCCGAAACCCTGCCCGGAATTTCTCTACCAGAGCCTCGAGGTCGACATTCACGGGCTCGGGCTCGGCATACCCTTCCATCCCGAAGGTCTCGACAGGGGCGCTGTGCTGCACGCCCTTCCAGTAGTCCTCGTAGGTTTCCATGAGATTGAACAGCGTCCAGGTCACCTGGCGGAACATCGGGCCCAGATGGGTGGAGGGGTCCTTTGCGTCATGGATCTTCACGCCAAGGTTCGACTGGCAGATCCGGAAACCGTGGGTGATGGCCGAGGTGGTCATCCAGATGTCGATGCCGAAACGGGCGACATCCGAGCTCCATACCGCCTGCTCCGAATAGAACCGCGCAACCTCCCGGGAGAACGCGAAATCGCCGCCGATGGGCTGGCGTATTCTCTTGCCGTACAGGGCGCGGGTGAGGTTGTAGACAATGTTGTTTGTGATGGTACCGTCGTATTTGTGCCGCATGTACACCGGCGCCACAAACTGAAAACCCCGCTCCAGCACGGGCTCCAGGAGATACTGTATCCAGTCGGAGGTGATGCTCCTGATGTCCGAGTCCACAACGGCGCATACCTTGACATTGAGCCGGTCCGCAGCCTCGAACACCGATCGCAGGGCGGAGCCTTTGCCGCCCGGGCCGCGGTAGATGGAGATGAGCTTTTCCTGCCAGGGCTTGATCTGAAATTCCCTCGCGACTTCCCGTGAATCGTCGGTGGAGCCGCCGTCGGCGATGAAAATCACGCTCCGCCTGTCGCGGTAATGCTTGTCGAGCCCGTGGGTCACCATCTGAATGACATGGGCTATAGTGCTTTCGTTATTGTAGCAGGGAATGCCGATCAGGATATCCGCCGCCCCGATTTCCTCAATCCTCTTGGCTGCATAGCCCCGAAGCGCCGTATTGTAATTGAGCATACAACCCTCTCCTTTCCTCCATTGCCGCCCTGTTCAAAGGCTCTGGCATTTCCTAGAACATATACGGCACAGCGGGCGAGTCAACAGGAAATTGGGCCAGCCAGCGGCAATCCTGGGCCGGGACAGGATATAAGGCGTGATAACTCAGCGTCTTATGCCGCATTCTCATCCTTGAATCGAATATCTCCGGAATGCCTTTTCCTATGCAGCAGCCTTATCCCGTTCGGCAAGCGGCACATAGGAACTCTCCGCCGCAAGGGACGATACATAGGCAGGCCGCATGATCCTGTTCTGGATGAGCTGCTCGATCCGGTGCGCCGACCATCCCACGACCCTCGACATGGCGAAGATCGGGGTGTAGAGCTCCATGGGAATGCCCATGAGCTTGTAGATGAATCCGGAGTAGAAGTCCACGTTCACGCAGATATCCGCACCCCGGCGCTCACGGAACAGCTCTTTCGCCGTTTCCTCCACCAGGCAGTACAGGGCGTACTCGTGGCTCAGATTCCTCATGCGTGCGAACTCCTGCGCCTTCTCCTTCAGGAGCACGGCCCGCGGGTCCGAGATGGTATACACCGCATGCCCCATGCCGTAGATCTTGCCCGAGCGGTCATGGCCCTTGCCGTCGAGGATGCGGGCCAGACAGGCTTTCACCTCGTCCCTGTCCTGCCAGTCCCGGACCTCCTTCTTGATGCTCTTCATCATCTTCATCACCGACTCGTTGGCGCCTCCGTGGAGGTATCCGCTCAGGGACGCAATGCCGGAACATATGGCCATATACGTGTTCGCTCCGCTGGAAGAGACCGCACGAACCGTGAATGTGGAGTTGTTGCCACCCCCGTGCTCCGCGTGGAGGATGAGGCACAGGTCGAACAGCTCGGCTTCGAACCGGGAGGGCTTCTTTCCTCTGAGCATGTAGAGAAAATTCTCGGCTGTGGAGAGGTACGGGTCCGGCTTGATAATGCTCAGGTTCGATCCGTTGCGGTATCGCATGACGTTGTAATTGTACGCCACGATGGTAGGAAACTTGGCGATGAGGTTGATGCACCGGTTGGTCTCGTCACGCAAGTCAGTGGACTCGGGGTTGCTGTCGCACCGGCTCAGATGTGAGACCACAGAGTGCAGGGCATACATCTGGTTCTCGTTCTCGCCCTCCTGCATGAGAATGCTTCGCTCGAGCTTGGTGAGCGCCCTCCTCCTGGCAAGTGTCGAGCTGAACCGCTCCAGGTCATTGGCAGTCGGGAGCTCGCCGGTCAGGAGGAGGTAGGTTACCTCATCGAACCCAAAACGGCCTTCCTGGTAGATTCCGCTGACGAGATCGCGCACATCGTACCCGCAGTAGAGCAGTCTGCCCTCGACCGGAGTCACCACGTGTCCGCCGCTGTGCGGGGCGGGATTCTTCTCGTAGCCCACCACCATGCCTTTGGAGGTGATGCCCACCACCACTCCAGAGCCGTCTGCATTTCGCAGCCCGAGCTTTATGTCCTTTGCCTTGATCAGCTCCGGCGACACCTGATCATGATATTTTGCCAACTCGTCGATTTTGAGTAAAATTTCTTCCATAAAACTCTCCCTGCAGCAAAAAGATCTGATATCTGAACGATGAACAATGAAATATATAATTTTATCTAAGATGAATCAAGTTTTCATTCGATTATTTATATAATGAAAACCCCGTTCATCCCATGGAAAACAGGGCGAACGGGGCATGTCGGCCGTCTGCTTCTCTGTGCGGAATTCAGCGGGAAAGGCCGAAACGGTACCTCACGTTGAAGGTGAAAAGCGCCTGCCTGGCAGTGATTTTCTCGTCCGTGGTCCAGAACTCGTCCCCCCAGAAGGCCTCGCCGTCGGTGCCCGCGTATACGACATTGTCCTGTTCTCCCGACGTGCGGATGAAGAGGTAATCCATGAGGACGCCCACGCTCCAGCGGCTGGTGATGTCGTAACGGATGTCGGCCCGCGCCTTCAGGGCGTTTCCGGTGCATTTGCCTTCCGCGTAGATCGGGCCTGGCGTCCTGAGCAGATGCACGTCCTCGTCTCTTACCGTCACAAATGGAGAAAACCCGGCGCTCAGGGCGATGCCCAGCCTTTGGCTGCTTCCCGCAAGAGTGAATTCGGCATACGGGATGGAGTAGCTCACGTCATAGGTGATCCCCACGGCTCCGTCGCCGTTGTAATCATACCCGGGAATGCCCGAAGGCGACCACTGGCGGATGAGTCTGCACTCGTATTCGAATGCGCGGTGCTCGTAACCGAGCCCGAAGTATCCCCGGACGGTCCCCCTGTCACTGGTATCGTACGGACTCCTGTAGTGATGAGTGAAGAGCTCGTAGTCGATCTTTGCCTCCCAGATGAGCGCGTTCACCTCTGTTTTGCTCTTGGACTCGATGTCAAGGGCGTACCAGGTGTGCTCGCCGTCGGTCCATTCATAGACATACCAGCCGGGGCCCTCATCGCCGTCTTCATCCCAGAACGGTATGCCCCAGTCGTAATCCCTCATGTTTCCGGCCTTGTCGTCGATATTCACTCTCACCCCGCCGGAGAGCGCCCACCTGCCCGCCGCGACCCGGGCGTCGAGAGACGCGACCCATACCCCCAGGAGAAACTCGAGCCTGCTGATCGGGAAATACGGCTCGCGTCCCCACGGATCCAGCTCTGCGGGAGCATCGCCGATCTCATAGGTATTGTCGCCTATGAGATAGCCTGCACCTGGTGTGATTTCGAATTCCACACGGGAGTAGGCGGTGGATCCCATACACAAAAACATGGCGAACAGCAGCACACAGCATCTTTTCACGCAGACGTCTCCCCGGAAAGGTATTTCCACCGGTATCGGCCGGAGACGGCGATTTCTTGAACGCCGGCCTCCCCGGCTGCATGCCCCGGATCACAAATCATTCTCATGCCCGGGTACAGGCCGCGCCCGCTATGCGTGGCAGGAATTCACGGGGATTCATGTCATCGGCGGAATCGCCTGTTCGCGGGAAATTGGTTTCTGATCCGGTGGTTTTCAGAATGCGTACCCGATGGAGAAATGCCACCGGTAGGGGTCTTCGTCCGGTTCGGGGTCTATCTTGCGTCCGTAGAGGAGGCCCACAGGGCCGATGGGAGTGATGTAGCGCAGCCCCGCCCCGTAGGAGAAGCGGGTGTTGTCTGTCACCGGCTCCACGAACGTCCTGCGTATGGTCCCGGTGTCGAAGAAGAGCGCGAGCTCCAGATTGTATCCCATCGCATAGCGTATCTCGGTCTGAGTCGCCAGAGACATGCGGCCGCCCACGGGGTCTCCGTCTGCGTCAAGCAGCAGCCTGTTCTCGTCGAATCCTCTGACATCGAGGGTTCCGCCCAGATAAAAGAGCTGGTCCTCTGGCACGAAATCCGAGCCGCCGTACGATGTGATATACCCCGCCCGGCCGCTGAAGGCCAGGGTGACGTTCTCCAGGGGCGTCACATAGGCGCTGGCAATGAGTGAGTACCTGAGAAAATCGTCCAGGTCGTCCTGAAGGCCGTTCGATATATCGACAAAAAAGGTGGCGAACCATCCCCTCGTGGGGCGCGTGAACGAGTCTCTCGTGTCATAGGTGATACTCGGCGTGACAACGAGCACATTCCGCGGATCGAGGCGGTCCTCGTCCATCTCTTCGAGATCTTCGAACACAATGTCGTCGTCGGAGAGATCCCTCTGCTCGTATCTGAAATTGAGCGAGGCGAACGACACGTCGCTTATGGGCGAAACAAAGCCCAGCGTGGAGCCGAAGGTTTCCACCTCGAACTCCTGGTTGAAGGGCTCCTTTCTTTCGTAGAACAGGTTGTAGATGCTCGTGATGCGGGTGCCGAACACCCTCGGCGATCGCAGCCCCAGCTCGTAGCGCTCTCCGGTCTGGCTGACCTCGGCATCCGCCCACAACTCCCGGTTCAGCCCCAGCACATTCCGGTCGCCCACACGCGCGCTCCCGTACAATCCAAGGTTGTTTTCATACCCCAGTGATGTCTGAACGTAATAAGGTTCCCTCTCCTCGAGGTTGGCAAGCAGGATCACATCGTCCCTCATCTCCCGCAGGCCCAATGTCCTGTATCGAATAGTCTGGAAAATGCCCATCCGTCTGATCTCATTCTGGCCCTGGATCATTTCCTGCAGAGAGAACGGGTCGCCCGGGTCCATTTGAAACTCTCTGTCGAGTATCCGCTTCTTTGTCCGGAAATTGCCGCTGAAATAGGTCCTCCCCATGCGCACCAGAGGGCCCTCATTTACCGTAAAACTCACCGCCGCGAGCGTTCGCTCCCGGTTGTAGACCACCGAGCCCTCGACTCTCACATGGGGATATCCCTGCTCGGAGATCATGGCCGCGAGCGTCCTCTCGTCTCTCTGCAGGACAAAAGGCCGGAGCGGATCCCCCGGGGCGGTCATCACGGACGATCGGGCCTGGTTCTCCGAGATGACGCTCAGTCCCTCGAAACCGACCGAAGACACTATGGTCCGGGGGCCTTCCTCGATGGTGAGGACAACGGTTACCCCGCTGCTTTCATCATCCTGCAGAACCTCGCTGCGTACCTGTACCATGCCGAACCCTTCCTGCTGGTAGAACGATTGGAGCGCACGGACATCCTGCTTGAGAACATCATCGACGAAGAGTCTCTTTCCGATCAGGGGTATTCTCCTGTCGCCGGTCTCGATCTGATCCAGGAGCCTGTCGTCGTCGAATGACTGATTGCCTTGAAACCGCACGGACTCGACAGTCGCCTGCCGCCCCTCATTGATCACGATGGTGACGAGTCTCTCCTCATCGGCCCCCGAGCCCCGCACCTCTTCCTCCGCCGTGACCTGAACATCCGGATATCCGTTCTCGCGGTAGAGATTGCGGATGTTTCTGATGCTTCTTCTCAAGCCGGTGCCCCGCGCGTTGCCCTCATCCGAAATTACGATCCGGTTTCTGATCGTCCGCGTCCAGAATTCGTCATTGCCGGTAATGGAGATATCGTAGCGCGGTCCTTCGGTTACGGCGACTATCACGTCGACCTCTCCGGTTCGGGGGTTCTTCCGGACCGTATAGGCCGTATCCGCCTCGGCGTACCCTCTTCTCCAGTAGTATGAAGCGAGGCCGCGGACATCCTCTTCGAGCCTGCTCTCCTGGAAACGCCCGGCGGTGCCCGGGTACAGGGAATCCCACCAGACGCCCAGCCTCGTCTTGATCCATGCATCGGTGAAATTCCGGTTGCCCCGTATTCTCAGGGAGTCGAGAGCATAGTAGGCCCCCTTGTCGATCTCCACCTCGAGCTTCACCGAGGCGTCTTCATCGCTTTGGATGACACGTATACTCACCCGGGGGTCGATGAATCCCTCGGTGAGAATATACTCACGGATGAGCCGTGCCTGCTCCTGAGGCAGGCCGGGCACCAGATAGTCGCCGACATAGGCGGTCATGGCCCTGACAATGTCCCGCCGAAACAGGGGATGCTGCCCTCTGATGTCGATCTCCCTGATGACGAGATACGGTTTGAGCCTCATGATCACGCCGACCCCGTCCGGTCCGGGCACGGCCTCAGCCTCGACGCTCTCGAATCTCCCGCTGAATTTCAGGACCGACACCGCCTTGTCGAGGATCTCGTCTGTAAAGATTCCTCCTGGATGGAGATCGGTGAGATCACGGGCAAGGGAGATGATCTGTCCGGTCTCGCCGGGATAGTCACGGATATCGAAGACGACCTCCGAAATACGCCGAGGCCCGTCGGAGGGGGTATCATGGCCTCCGGTGTCCTGCGCGGCTGCACCGGAATGCGCGAAGACCAGCAAGAGCAGCATGAAAGAGAGTGCTCCCTGCAAGTACTTCCTCACGATCATTTTCCTCCTCTAACGAAACTCGAGCCTGAACCGAAAATCCGCCCCGAACGCCCCTTTGTTGTCCTGGAACCCGTTGATCAGAAGATTCTCGAAGAATTTGTACTCCGCGATCGCCGTCCTAGTCGTCTCGCCGCTAGTCGTCTCGAGGGAATACTTCACGGTGAGCCTCCGGGTGAGCTCCTCGCCCACCGTGATCCTGATGTTCCCGGCAGCGCCGCCCGCCTCGGGAGAAACGGTCTCCAGCTCGAGAATATCGAGTCCCGTTGTCTCACGGAGCTCTTCGCCGTACGTACCGGCGAGGAGCTCGGCCAGCATGCTGGAAGGACTCCGGGGACCAAGGGCCCCCACCCCGGTGAGCTCGTCGGGCGTCCTGCCGGTGGCAAGCAGCGCGAGGATCGCGGCATCCTCGAGGGCAGGGTCGGATTGGAGGCGGATGTTCAGATTGTCGAACGGTCCTGAGACGGAAATGTATATCATCCAGTCCCGCACCTGTCCCTGAGCCTGAAGGTCCACCGCGCCACTGGTGCGGTATGGATCTGCAAACTCGAGCACGCCAAGGGTGACGTCAAAGGTTCTCCTCTGGTAGGTGATAAAGCCTTCGATCACCGCCACCCTTCCGGTAATGACGGGGCTGTTCAGCGTTCCGCCTACCTGCAGGTCAGGGGCGATGCTGAGCTCGGCGAGATTGTTCTCTACGAGCACATCCCCCCTTTTGAGAATCGTCACATCGAGCTCAGCATTGCGCAGGTAGGGCAGGTCGAGAGGCTCGGACGCGGCGCCGGTCCGTTTTCCCCCGCCGATTATCCTCTGGCCGACCTCTGCGATGAGGTTCAATTGATGCTCTCGGTAATACAGGGCGTCGAGTATCGTGATATCGGCCTGCAGCAGGCTCTTGTCGGGCATGCCGGTGAGCGTTGCCCGTCCTTCAAGGACGAGGTCCATGGTCTCTGGGATGAGAACGGGCAGGGAACGTACCTGAGCCTGGAGATTGATCCGGCCCGGCTTGAGATCTTCCAGGTCCATCCGTCCGCGGATATCGAAGTATCCCTGATCCAGCCTGCCTGTGAGGGTTTCGATGACAATGCCCTCTGCGCCGAGCGTGATGCGGCCGCGGACATCATGGATGAGCTGGTCGTTATAGGGAATCGGGTATCTGGCGCCTTCGATGAGCACCTGACCCTCGATCCGGGGAGAAGAGAACGGTCCAACAGCCGATATGTCGAAGTCGGCGGTTCCGGTGATATCGGCAAGGTCCGGATCGATCAGCGCCGCGGCCTCGAGAGGGACTTTTCCCCGGGCGGTAAGGTCCAGGTGTCCATGGGCCGCGGCATCGGCCCTGATCGTCATGACGCCCTGCCCCGGAAGCTCGATCCTCGATTCGGGGATGATCAGGGTCCCCTCTTCATATCGAATCATGACGTCGCTTGCCCTCATGAGCTCTCTTTCCCTGAATCCGAGGTGTATTCCCGCGATATGCAGGGAAATATCGAGGTCCTCGAGGTCGGAGACGGCCCCGGTGATCTCGGCGCTCCCGCTCAATTTCCCCCGGAATTCGGGCCTGCCTGCAATTGCGAAGTACGGGGCGAGCTCGGTCTCTTCGAAATACGCCTGAATGTCCACCGTCTTTTTGCCCGGATCATACACGCCCTTGAAGACGAAATCGTTTTGCCCGGTGATGTCCACGACCCCTCCGGACATGGAGAGACCGATCGCGATATCGTTGAGGACCTGCCCCTGTACCACCGGGGATGCGACCCTCACTGTGGCCTCGAGCTGAGGCTCCTGAAGCGTTCCGCTTCCCGAGGCCTCGAACACCAGCCTCCCTCCGGTCACCTGGCTTCCCTGAAACGAGGTGAGCGCGCCGAGCATGATTCCTTCGGTAGAGAGCGAGAAGTCATACCTGTGATCTCCGTCCAGGTCTATTGACCCCGAGCCGGTTATGATCTGGCTCTCCCAGACCACTGCAGTGAGCGACTGAAGCGCTATCCGCCTCCCCTTGAGCGCTCCCGCGGCGCTCACCTCCTGCAGAGCCTGGCCGGCCAGCGCGATATCCTTTCCGCCCGCCCGGAATGTTCCCCGCAGGTCATACAGGGTGCCGCCGATCAGCACGTGATATCCGAGAGCGCCTTCAGCCAGAGAGGTGAGCCCCTGGAGATTGAGTCTCTCGCCGGTTATCTCGAAATCGAGCCGGGGATCGAACGGGCCCTTCCCTTCCGGAAGTTTCTCTGTGCTCCTGTTCCCGGACACGGCCCCGTCGTCTCGCAACGCCGCGGGCGGCACGGCTCTGCCTTCCTCGGCAAGACCGCCCTGAATGCGGACATTTCCCATATTGACGCCCCGGACGGTGATATCCTCGCCGGCGAGATCCACGATCATGGATGGGGAGCCCAGGGTACCTCCCACACCGACGTCCCCGTTCAGGGTGCCTCCCATCCCTTCCTGAGCGATCAGCCGGTCGATCGCGACCGACCTCAGGCCGATATCGAGAGAAACCGGCATGTCAGGCTCCGGATCGAAGCCCTTCCGGAAGATCTTCAGCCCCCCTTTCACGGCCAGAGACGGACCGGCCTCGTTCATTCTCAGGGCCGTGAGGTTCAGCATCCCGCTCTCCTCGAGCCTGAGATCGGCCGAAACAGTGTCGATCAGGTACCCCCCCCACTCCAGGTTCTTCCCCTGAAGCGATCCCTCGGCAACCGGACTGTCCAGTGTCCCGGAAATCTCGGCCCGCGCGGCCAGCGTGCCCTTTGCCTGGATATCGAGCGGCTCCGCAATGGTTTCGATCTGCCGGATATCCACATTCACTGCGGCCCGGATGCCGCCGTCCGACAGGTTCAGCCGGCCCCTGACGTCCGCGCCGATATTCCCGGCAATGCCGCCTGCCGCCGCATACGTCAGGATCGGATAGTCGATACCGGCTTCGCCCCTGATATCGAGGGTGTCTGCGGGGATCGGAAAATCGGGCGGCATGCCTCTGAAGCGAAGGGCATAATCTGCCTTCGCAGAGATATCGGGCGGCCGAATCCCCTTGCCCGCGATCTCGACCCGCCCCGAGACACTTTCGGGATAGTCTTCAAGGCCGGAGGGAAACCGGGTGATGTCGATATCCTCCAGAGTGAGGCCGATCTCGTATGAGACGGCCTCAAGATCAGGTTCGCTCTCGATGAACCCCTTGGGAAAGACCTGCTCGAGGTGTATCGTCCCAATGGCGGCCGCCCTTCCCGAGGCGATGCGAAGGAGCGACTCCCGAAGCTGTACGACCCTGTTTTCTATTGCCGCTTCGAGCATGAGGCCTTCCACAGGCATGCCCGCGATCGTGCCTCCCTCGTACTTCAGGGTCACCGAAGCCTTGGGGTTGTCGATCTCCCCTCGTGCATTCATCCTGCCCGACACCTTCCCTGAATATGCCCTGCCGGGATCGAGAAGGGCTGCCAGACCGGAGACCTCACCGCCGTATTCGACAACAACATCCGCCAAAGGCCGGCCTGCGAGATCTGCAACCGCTCCTCTGACCGATGCTCTGAAACCACTGTACGATGCCTCAAGAAACAAGGGGTCCACGCTGCCGTCATCGTATTCGGCATCGATTCTCACCGCAGTCAGCTCGAAGGTTTCTCCTCCCGCCTGCACGCCGGCTCTCGCCAGGGAGCCATCGAGGCTCCCGGAGAGGCGGGCGAGGTTCAGCGAGCTCCGGGCGTTCACGTCTTCGAGCCGTGCAGCGATCCCGGCCGACGGGTCCGCATACTGAATGAGGCCGTTTTCGACGGAAAGGTTCTCGATGACCAGCTCGGACTCATCACTATGATCCACCCGCGTTGAAGGCTCACGCCCTGCGGGCTCCTCCACAAAGGCCTGCACCAGGTTGAGCTGCCGCGCATCTCCGGACATGGCGAGCCGGGCATGCGGTCTTTTCAGAGAGATGAGGTTGAAGACGAGGCGGTTGTTCACCAGCGGGAGAACATCGATCTCCACGCGGACCTCATCGCTCGTCAGGATGACGCCGCCGTCCGGTCCGACGAGCTCGGCGCCGGAGAGAGTAACGGCCTGGCTGAAGAGCGAAAGCACTGCGCTCTCGGCCCTGATGTCGCCGGGTATGAGGGAATTCAGCAGGGCCAGAGCCCGGGAGCTTCCCCGCTCGGTCATGAGATAGAAGTGCAGGCCCGCCGCAGAAAGGACGGCAAGCAGCACAATCAGAAGAATCGCGGCAGAGACGAACCTCGCAACTCTCTTCATCAACCGGCGGCACCTCTTCGGCTCAAGCAGTGGCTATTATGAATATAATACCGTTGTCGCCCCCATCACCCATCCCCTGCAGGACATGCCGCTCCGCATGGAGAATCGGGCCCTGCGGATCTTACCGTCTCAGGTCAGGACAGACATCCATCCTCTTCCGATAATAAACAGCACATAAAACACGATCAAAAACACTCCCTCGAGGCGCGTTATCGTGCGCCGGCCGCTCGCTGCAATTGGCAGGAGCACAAACGAGAGGGCGGCCATAACCAGCAGATCGGCGATTCCCTGTGCCGGAACGGGGACGGGCCTGATGGCCGCCGTCACGCCCATGATGAAGAGCAGGTTGAAGATGTTGGACCCCACCACGTTGCCGATGGCGAGATCGCTCTGGGATCTCACGGATGCGATGACAGTGGTGGCCAGCTCGGGGAGGCTTGTGCCCACGGCAACGAGGAAGAGACCGATGAAGACCTCTGATATATGGAGCGCCCTGGCGACCTCCGTTGCTGAACTCACGGTCAGCCTGCCAGCCGAAACGAGCAGTATGAGCCCGCCTATCGTCATGACGGCGGGCACAAGAACTGTCCGGGTCTCTTTCGCCTCCGCTGACTCGGATGTTTCAGACAGATAGAGATCCGGCTTCTTGTCTTTGAGGGCCTGTGCGATATTGTAGAAGATGAAGACGCAGAAGAACAGCAGGAACACGAGAGAATCGGAGCGGTCGAAGGTGTTTCCCTCCGACCGGAGCACCAGGTCGCAGCCCATGACGAGCGCTGCGCTGGTCGCCAGGATCATCATGGGAATCTCCCGGACGATCACCGTGCTCCGCACCTTGAGTGGCCTCATCAGGGCCGCGATCCCCAGAATGAGCCCGATGTTGGCGATATTGGAGCCGATGATGTTGCCGAAGGACAGGTCCATGCTCCCTCTGAGCGCCGCAGCGACATTCACCGCAAGCTCGGGCGCGCTGGTTCCGAATGCGACGATTGTAAGCCCGATGATCAGAGGGGATATCCCAAGGACGCCCGCAAGAGACGATGCCCCCCTGACCAGGAAATCCCCTCCGGCGATCAGGAGGGCGATACCGATAATAAGCAGGATTGCGTCTATCATAGCCCCCTATTTCACATCCGCCGATCTCAGGGCTTCCGAGGCGACCCGAAGATGCCCGGTGACGACGGAAAACGCCGCCGGATCGACACATCCCGTCATGATTTCACCCTTTGACCCGAATCAAGCACAATCCGGTCATATCAGCAACCGAGCAGGCAAATCAATACCTTGGTTCATTGGTCGCTCCGCCCAGACGGCGTACGTGCGCCGATTGTCGTTTCGAAGCCCGGCGATTGTCTCAGACGATCGCGCGTCACAGCCGCCACTTCTTCCTGAAGAATGCGATCAGGGATATCGTAATGCCGGACACGGCCGCCCGCAGGACGGGATACGTCCGTCGCCGGTGCAGATCGGGCACAAAGGTCCATTCCGTACAATGAGAGGCTCTCTTCCGGTTTCTTGCCGCAGCGGCAACCGGGATCAGCCCAGATATGTTCTGAACCATTTCGAGGCAAGGCCGGCGACGATATCGAGCTTTCCCGGCTCCTCGAAGAGATGCCCTGCACCCTCAACGATCCGCAGATCCTTCTCTGCGGTCAACGCCTCGAACGCCTGCCGGTTGAGGTCGGCGACGAGCGGGTCGTTCCCCCCCACGATGAACAGTGTCGGCGAGCGCACCTCGGGCAGGATGTCCATCACAAGATCCGGCCTTCCGCCACGGGATACGATCGCCCGTATCTCGACGCCGACCTCGACGCTCGCCTTCAGCGCCGCAGCGGAGCCGGTGCTCGCACCGAAATAGCCGAGCTCGAGCGCTCGGTCCCTTGTGCTCTCAGCAACCCACATGGTCGCCTCGGCCATGCGCCGGGAGATCAGATCGATATCGAACCGGTTGCGGTAGATCAGGTCTTCTTCCTGCGTCAGGAGGTCGAAGAGCAGAGTGCCCAGCCCGCTGCCCTGAAGAATCCGCGCCACATAGGTGTTTCTGGGGCTCAGCCTGCTGCTGCCCGCTCCATGTGCGAATATCACGAGACCGGACGCGTGCTCCGGTACGGTCATCATCCCTTCGAGCGAGACGCCTCCTGCGGGGATGCGGAGGAGTTCCTCCACCACCATGGGTTCCTCCTGATTTTCGTTCAACGGTAAGACACTTGGCTCAAGAGATCATAATGGAGCGGGAGGCGGGTCTTGCAACCCCTCTTGCGGACTTTCGGCCGGAGCCGGTGCAAGCAGGGTCTTTCATGCCGTGCCGGATGGAGCGCCAAGCCCGTCGAACGGCCTTCAAATCCAATAGACGTTTTTCTCGTTCCGGCTCTTTTTTTCTTCAAAGAGTCTGCGGGCATCCTGTATCTGGAGCACCCTGTCCGGAGCGCTCAGAATCAGGAAACAGTTACACCCGGCGTTGGGGCAACCGGCTCTCACCCACTTGAATACCCGGGCAGCCCTCTCCACCGATGGATTGATCTCGGTCCAGAAGATCTGGCTCTTGCATCCCTCGCACGTGAAAAAGTAAACTACGTCCCCTGTTCGGGTCTGACCTTCATGTTCCATGAGCACATACCCCTTTCCCAGGTACAGGCATGTATTTCGACTTACGTTAAGAAAAGATCCGCTCCCGGTCAAGAGCGATTACCGGATGACACCGCGATCGGCCTGGTGCGCCCTTTCTCCGGCCGGATCTCCAGGCCGATCTTCGCCTCATCCGTTCAGAAAAATCGGGGGAACCCTGCACGGTTTTACCTCGATCCGCTTCCACACACCTTCGACGACATACGGTTCGGTCTTCAGATAGCCGTCGAGCTCCTCGAGGGAATCGAAGTCGTACAGAACGATCGAGCCAATCATGGATCCCTTTTCATCGACAAGGGCGGCGCCGTAAAGAGCCCTGCCCTCCTGTTTGAGCCGTTCGATGGATGCCAGATGGCGTTCTCTGGCGGCGAGCCTCCTGGCCGGCGCCTGTTCATCCGCACCATCGTATGCGATGACGAGAAAATGCACCTTTCCTCCCAGGGCTTGTACGACCCCCCTTCACACCGGTTTTCACGCGTGCAGGGATAACAATGAGCTTCCCGCGGGCCTTCCATGCGAAACGGCCGGTCCCGGGAGGCCGGTCTCCGTTGTCTTGTATCCAGTACAGGAGGATATGGCAAGGAAAATTCTTTTTCCCGCCCGATCCTGATCCGGCGACATCCGCACGGTGCCGCAGGCTTCAGGACAGCGCCTCAGAAGACAGCGGACACTCCCGTCCGGCCCGGCATCATGTCTGCCAGTAGATCCTTCCGATCTCATGGTTGGTGAGCTTGATATATTCCCTCCTCGCCTTGTCCATGGAAGCGAACATCGTTTCCGGGAACAGCGTTATGGTGCGATTGCAGTGGGGGTTGGGGCATCTCCCGCGATATTTTTGAGCCCCTGTCGAACCATCGAGACGGGCGAAGAACTTGGTATTGCATCCCTGGTGGTCGAACAAAGCGACTCTGTTTCCTCTCCTCATCTTCTGCCTCCTGCCATCAATGGTGAACCCGGATGCGGGCGGGGCCCCTTTTGGCGGCATGTTTCCCGCATGGCATGCAGCCCCGGCCGTCCGGTTCATAGTACGCTTTGTCGGGTTCGGGCTGAACACAACAAGTCTTTAACCATGAATAGTAAGAGCAGAGACCGCTCAGTCAAGATATGATTTTAACGGGTTGTTTATTTCAGAAAGAAAAAGTGTGCGTCGATGGTTTCGAAGTTCCCGGTCTCTTGACACCAGGAGAAGGCCTCCCGCGCGTTCAGCGGATGTATGGATGATCCTCCGTACCAGATCTCCGTGCCAGGCAGCGAACGGCTCCGGGAAAGCAGCCCGCCTTCAAAAAGAATGAAATAATTGCCCTTTGCCGTCTTATACAGGGTCTCGGACTCGTGGCGGAACACCGACGATTCTTCCCCGGGCCTCCATGTCGCCAGCATCTCGGACGTTCTCGGGTCATACTCGTGCTCATCGTAATCGGGGGGGACGATCTCCTTCATCAGATGCCAATGTGCCATATAGGGAGTTCAGAATCAAAGGGTTAATGATCTTAAAAACGATCCGATGCACATACATGCCGCACATTCGCTCAGCCCACACGCCGCCGGAGAAGAAGGCAGCACGGCCGGCGGGCCGGGGCGGCATCCTTTCTCTGCGCTGCGGCTGCAATGCCCTGAAGCCGAATTACGGGTAGATTCCTTTTTGAGCCCGCTCTCCTTATTCCACCTTCAGGCAGATCATGGTGTAGTTCTTGCGGGCCCCTATGGTCGGGTGAATAAACTGCAGCCCCGCCTCTTCAGGGGTGAATCCCGCCTGTTCGCAGATGCTCTTCGCATTTTCACGGGCCCGGAGAATGACCCAATAGAGCTCTTCCTGAAGATCGATCAACGACTTATCAGATATGTCCCTGCAGCGCATGTTCTGATTCATCATTCTGACCGCTTTCTTCATAATGTTCAGACTCCTGTCACTTGGCCTGCTTGATCAGTTCATCAACGTTGTGGCCGTTGAATTTTCCTCTTTTCACGAATTCGTTCATTTTGCCGACATCCGCGCCGCCATCCACCGCCGCATTGATCCGGTCGATCTTTCTTCTGAGATGGTCGAGCCTTCCGGCCTTGGTAACCCGGGATAGCAGACAAACGATTTTTTCATCGTTCCACCATGAAAAATCTTGTTCTTTTTCTCTCATGGTTCTGTTTCCTCCGTTATCTTAAATGCTTCCACTTGCTCCACCCTTCGGCAATCGAAGCACAAATTAATAAATTTATTGTTTAAATAATATATTATGAGGTGTTTTGAACATCTCAATACCTTTATTATAATTTTATTGATTTGATTAATAAATTAAATACATTACAAATGATTGCATTTTAAAAGGGCTCCAGTCCACATCGGGAAAATAACCAGGATTTGCCGAATACTGTGATTGAGGATCACTGACAGAAATTGGAGCGATCCTTGAAGCCTTTCTTTTTGACGGAAATTCCGCTGATTATCGAAAAATACTGTCTGAGCTGCACTGAGCAGGGCCTGCAGTGAATCGGATCACGAAAATTCTCATTTTGGATAACTCGTTTATTTTGAATCCCATTCGCCTCTCGAGGCCCCGAAGCTCATTGATTAATAAAGTTATTAATCTAATTATATTACTATGAAGAAACAGGAACGCTCACAGTACACGATGAGGCTCGATAGCGATTTAATGAAGCGGATCAAGATCCTGGCAATCGAGGAAGGGAAAAAGACAAATAATGTCATTGAAGAAGCACTCAAAGATTTGCTGAAAAAATACGATATCACCGCTTCTCAGAACGAAGGATCTTCCTGACCTCTAGAAATGCGATGAAATAACCCGGTGCTATCCGTCTCTTCGCCGGACACAGGCCGGAAGTTTCTTCAGCGGACGGTTGCATCTTTTCTTATGCGGCACCACGAAGTCGGGGTATCTCCGGCCAAAGGTATCCGAGTGCCTACACCATAAGAAGCCACAGTTGATCGATATTACATCATAAATTGCCGTGGCAAAAACGCAAAGAGGCCTGGCCTCAGGATGTCATCGCCTCCCCGCCGGAGAAGTGTTCGTCGATCACATCGAAATTGCCGGTTTCCTCGCACCACCCCAATGCCTCGTCATCCGAGACCGGTTTGATATTGGAGCCGCCGTACCAGATCTCGGATCCGGGGAAGGGGTGGAACCGTGAAAACAGCCCGCCCTCGAGGAGAATAAAATAACTACCTTTTTCGGTTCTGTACAGGGTTTCCACTTCATAGAGAAAACCGCCGGGATTCTCTCCCGGGCTCCAGTCCGCCAGTTTTTGGGAAGACTTTGGATTGTATTCGTTGACATCGAAAGGAAGCTCCATCATTTCTGCACCACCATGCTGACCGTTGCCTTCGGATTGGTACAGGGTTTCTCCCAGGGATCATGCGAGGGGTTTGTGAAAGGTTCGCTCGGACATGACCGGAAGATGTTGCACTATCTGCGGCCCTGCTGAAGGATCCGGGCCAGGGCGATCGAGCGCCACTGCTGATTTGTTTGAAGACTTATTATACAGTGCGTCTGCTGTGCCTCAAATGCCGCCGCGTGATGATTTGCCGGTATCGATGAGCCATGCGGCCGGATGTATGGCGATTATTCCACGGGCATTTTTTCGGCATTTTTTATCGAGACCCCCTCCGCTGCCTTCAGGAGACCGCCCTCTTCTTGTCAGGATCGGCTCTCCCGACGCGCTCTTGAAAAAAATCACTCGGGCTTCAGAGTCTTCCGGCAAAAATCCCTCGTTTTTTCAGAGGATCATAGTATATAAGATTAATATGGAATATTGATCGCTTTACGCTTTCTTAACAATGGAGGTTACCAATGACATCCAGGGGTCTCGTATTTATCGAAGTCCGGTCATTCCGCGGGAACCACAGGCTGTATCTCAAGGAAACCGGCGACTGCATCGCCACCTTCATGAACCCGCGGGAGGCATTCCGGACAGCCGTGGTCGTGGACAGGGCCATGCACTGGGTGTGGAAGAAACGGCGCAAGGACAAACCGGACGGCGCCACCTCGACGAACACAGGATCGTGAGCATCCGTGACAAAGCCTGAGAAACCGCTCGGCACCCGCCTTCTCGAAACCCTTCACGACCGGAGGCGGGAAGACCATCTCAGGTCGGGTTATCGACGCATATGTTCCGCTTCGCAACGCACTCACTTGAAGCCGGCCAGAGCTTATGGATGATCCAGGAGCTTCTCGGTCATGAAAAAATATCCATAACACAGAAATACACACACGTTTCCATAACGAGAAAGCAGGTAGCGATTGACGCCTTGGATGAGATGCAGGCAGCGGTGTATTGGCTTGTAGTGATTGTGGGAGTTCTTGAGTTACTGGAAAGTGAAGCCAGCGCAGGGACTTGAACCCTGGACCTGCTGATTACGAATTATGTGTTCTAGCTGTATATTGGCTTCTGGTCTTCTATTCCAGTCTGTTCTAATTGACTACGCCGTCAGTTCGTTGTCCAGCAAGCCTTGAAACGTGTACGTGCCAAACAGGTTGTTCTTCTGCATCGCCTGCTTGATGCAGGATATGTATATCAGCGCCACGAATCACTGATCCCTCATGTATTCGTCCCGGCCCACAATGAAAATTTTCCTGAACCTTCTCTCGCCGGGAGCGTAAAGGACCATCCCTTTGCCTTTACTGAGATCATGATTGATCATTCTTCTCTCCAGATCTTCCAGGGCTTCTTCTTCGTCGAGTTCCTGGTCCTGGGATGACAGTAGGCACCTCCGGGCAACCGATATGATGGCATACAGGCACACAATCTCAGCAGCAATGAGCAGCCCCACGAGCAGCCAGCAAGGGAAGGGGTGGGTAGGCAACACATCGAAGACCGCCCATACCGCCGCCGCCATGCCAAAGGTCATGATAAAGACATAAGACCAACCGTACTCCCTGGAATCATGATCCATTAAGTTTCTGAGATAGTTCACGGCAACCCCCTTTCGATCCGCGCACGCTCCGCTTCACCGACATCATATGAGTATTTGATGTCGATGTACGCCCCACACGGGAAAACGAACATGACGGCGGCACAAACGGTCATTGCCACCCATTTTTCTGGGGTCATCCCGCCGTCTGTCACCCCCAGGAGGAACAGTAGACCGAAAATGTCCACGAGGGCAGCGATGAGCCACCTTGCGATTCTCTCGCCCCTGGTCATGGGGGTGCGATACGGCTTGTTATAGGTCGGGTAGTACCGACCCCTGGGATACCTACCGCGCCCAGGCTCAAACTCTCTTCGATACCCGTCCCTGTCTTTCATGAGATCTGCTCCTTTCCAAAATTTGAACAACATCATCGAGCGAGTAAGCCACGATGGCTATTCCATTATTCTCCTGGATTGCTTCCATGAATACTTGTTGCTCCAGACTCGGTTTCCCGCCCTTCTTCTTGACCTCGATGGCAAGCAGTCTGCCGTCCGGGAGTATCCCCAGGATGTCGGAGATCCCGTTGACGGACGCGAACCGAACGAATCGCTTGTCCCTGTTCCGGTCCTCGTATACGACAGCACCGGAATTCTGCCTCCAGGCGAAGATGCGCCTTCGCGCGAGGTATTCAAGGATCTGTTTCTGGATGTCGTGCTCTCTGAGCGGGATCATAACTGCTGGCTCTCCTGTTGGCCCTGGGCCTCCTGGTCCTGCCGGTCCTGCTCGATCTGCTCTGTTACCGCCCGGAGCATCCTGATTGCCACGGAGTGATCGCCGGTGATCGTCGCCATCTCACCCTCGGGGTCAACGACGGAGAACACCTGGTCCCACGGGTTATACACCAGGTGCGGCTTATCGATCACAGCGCCGGCACTCTGAATCCGAGTGAGATGCTGCAGGAGCTGTGCGGCTCCGAGTGGAGACTTGATGAAGGCCATCTGGCCCCGTACCGGATCATGGACCGCGTAGCCATCGCCTTCCAAAACAATATAAGGCAGCCGAACTTTTGTCATGATGTTCCCTCCTTTTCATCACATTGTGAATGTATAACATACATGCTCATTTTTGTCAAGCAAATAATGATTATTCAAGTTAATTTCGGTTCTAATACATACTCCTGATTAACATGTTTATCAGGAGTAATCCCAGAGGGGGGGGATCTGTCTAGGAAAATACTCCGGCCCACTCCCCCGCGCAGTTACCGCTCCGCATGGCAGCGCGTATAATATACATGCTATATATATATTTTTAATTTTTGTGGATCGTGGCCTGATGCCAATTTCCCAAGGCATCGATTAAAAAATTGCGCCAACTTTTATCCCATCCTCTGATCATATTGGTATGATTTCACCCTCTCATACCTCGTTTATTAAGCATCAAATGCAACTATTATAAAATTGCGCCCCTGTAGTGTCCTAGCTTTGCGGGTGATATTAAAATATTTCATCAATTTTAACTCAAGATATTTTAAAGCGTTCCGATAAGATATTTAATGGGAGATGTTGATGAGTAATTACAAGCGACGCAAGACTATATTAAGGGAGCCTTGGTTTGTCCTTGATCGTGATCGCAAAGGGTGGAACGTAACAGAGAGCAAATTATTCGTGCTCATGCTGTTCTATTTTTACGAGGTTTTTGACCGTACAGCCGTCAAGGACGGCAAGGAAGAGGCTCTCAAGGTTGAGCGATATTTTGTGCCGTGGGGAGTTGTCACGGATTTCCTGGGGACGAATATCGATAAAAACAGATCCCGCATCCTGGGGTACATTGAGCACTTGTGCGACACCAAGATCAGGTGGGCCTTGTCCACCGAAATCCCGATGGATGACGATGACATTGAGAGTATGCGCGATCTGTTCCCGGTCGATTTAGGTAAGCTGAACGGTGAAGAGATCAGGAGTAGGTGTGGGTACACTCAGTGCTTTTGCGCGCCCGAATTAATTGAAACTGACAATGGCCGTTACCTCTCCTTTGGGGTGCCTGATCTCGCTCGTCACATCCTCCAATTCAGGAGCATATACGCTAGGATAACGATCAATGTTGTCAAGTGTCTTGAGAGTAAACATGGGGTTGCTCTGTACGAGTTATGTCGCAAAGCGGTTAGGGATACTGGAAAGTCTTACAACGGCCAGCGATCTACAGGATGGATAACCATCGATGATTTCCGGGAGCGGATGGGTGTTCCAAAGTCAAAGTCTTACGGGTCGTTCGGCCTGCTTAATTTGCACGTCATCAAGAAGGCTCTCTCTGAGGTTAACAAGCCGTACAGCGACATTAAGGTCGAGGTGGAATACAGCCGCGTTGACCCGTCCACGGGAAAACTCGGTAAATCGGTCAAGATGCTGAGATTTTGGGTTAAAGATGTGGTGCCGGATATACTCACTGAGGTTAAATTTCCCTCCTACGACATGGAGGATCTCGATCCGGGCAAAGATGATACTCAAGATCCCATTGCTGACGATCTGGCCGGGGAAGCCGAGAGCTGTTTGCAGTCAAAAAAAGAAAGCGAAGAGACTTGTCATGTAGACTACCTGGATGCGCATCCTGGCAGCAAGTGTTACTACTGCCCAAGGTTTGACTCTATCGACGAAGTCGAAGATGATCCACCGTTTTGATCATGAGAGCATTGCAGATTAAAATATCCTGCGGGAAAAATGTTGGGCATGTTAAGCGATTAAGCAATCGGACGCTTACCCATATCGTTGCAACTATCAAATCCAACGAGGATCTTGAGGTCAAAACCGGGATCGTGCGACTCGCCGGAGATGATCCCGATGTTCAGAGGGAGGCAAAAAAAGATCTCCCGTTTTTCACCCCTTCCCTGCTGCGAGAGCGCAAAAGAGATGGGTTGATATCGTCTCAGCTTTTCATTTTTGACTTTGACAATGTTGACAATCTCGATAAACTTAAGAAGAAAATAAACAAGCACAAGGCATTGATTTTCTCATTTGTCTCGCCATCGGGCAACGGGCTCAAGGCGGTATTTCTGCTTTCCCGGCCTATCACTGACCCGGATGTATACTCTCTCGCGTACCGTCATCACGCACAAAGGTTTGCTAAGTTACTTGATCAGGAGCCTGATATGTCAACGTGCGATTGCTGCCGCGTCTGTTTCCTCTCTCATGATCCTGATATATTTGTGAATCAGGAACCTGAGCCGTTACGTATTGCATCGGATTACGAGGTTAAGCGACGCGCCAAGGCATCTGTAGCCAAGGACAAAAAAAGTTATAGACTGTCTGTAGTGTTAGATGCAGCTTGTTTTTTGAGCAAGCACATCGCCAATTATGATGACTGGATAAGGTGCGGTCTTGCCTTGTCAACTCTTGGTGAGCAAGGCAGGAAGCCATTTTTGATCATGTCAGAGAATGAGAGATACAACGACAGTGCCGAATTTCTTAATCGAAAATTCAACAGCTTTGTCCATGCCAAAAAAACCTTGACAATGCGTACATTCTTCTTCCTGGCCCGTTCCTATGGCTGGCGTGGTTAAAAAATCCAGGAGATTGTTATGAGGGAACCTGTCTAATCAATTGAACGTTTTCTGTTCATAGCAACATGATACATAAACGGGTTGTTTATTTTAATCAAAACTATTAAGAATAACTCGATTATGACGATTATATTAAGAGCGAGGCAAAGATGAGCGTTCTCTCCTATATCCGGGTGAGCACAAACACCCAGGACGTTAAGAATCAGCGGTACGAGATCCTGGAGTATGCCCGGACCCATGATCTAACCATTGATCGGTTCATCGAGATTGAAATCTCATCCAGGAAGGACAGGAAGCAGAGGCGCATCGATGAGATCCTGCAGGAGCTTTCTCCGGGAGATACCCTGGTCGTATCCGAACTTTCCCGCCTGGGCAGATCGACGGGCGAAGTGATTGAGCTTGTCAATGAGTTGGTCAGGAAGAAGGTTCGGTTCATAGCCATTAAGCAGAATCTCAATATCAACAACGGTCACGACATGACCAGCAAGATCATCGTGACGCTCTTCGGACTCATGGCAGAGCTTGAGCGGGATCTTATCAGCATGAGGACCAGGGAAGCCCTGGCTGCGAAGAAGGCCCAGGGGAAAATTCTCGGCAGGCCGAAGGGCTCCCTGGGAAAGAGCAAGCTCGATGGAAAGGAAGATGAGATTTCCCGGTTGCTGGAATCAAAGGTGTCTAAAGCTGCCATTGCCAGGATCACCGGCGTGTCCTGGCTGACACTCGATAGGTTCATCAAATCACGGGGCTTGAGTTCATCGTGACATTTTCCGGGGATATTCTAAAGGGTAGGATCTTACAATGAGCCTAGTTAAAAACATGGTTGACATACATGCATGACAGGTATTACATGTGATGCATGTATTATTCACTCTGTTGCAATTTTGTTGATACACCAAGAATGAGGCCCATGACGGGGAGTAGGAAGGAGAGGTTGTTCAATGTTATCAGTGAGGCTACCAAAGGAGTTGGAGGATCGATTAACGGCCCTGGCTGAAACAACGAAAAGGAGTAAAACGTTTTATATCCGTGAAGCTATTGAAAACTACCTGGAAAACATGGAAGATATGTACATCGCATTGTATCGACTTGAGAATCCTGGCGAACGGATATCAAACAAAGAAGTAGGAGAACGGCTCGGATTAAAATAAGTCTTGGAACTTGAAAACTGAACTAGGGGGGGGAGAATGGGAAGTCTTACATGAGAGGAGAGTTCAGTTTACATGAATTGGATAGTCCAGTGGGACAAAAGAGCTTTCAGGGAATTCGAGAAAATCGACAGGGTATGGCAAGAAAAGATTTTCAGATTCATTGTGGACCATATCGAGACAGAAGATGATCCGCGAAGACTCGGCAAACCCCTTCACGGCAAGTTCAAGGGCTTTTGGAAATACCGCATAGGGGATTACCGTCTTGTTTGTCACATCCAGGACGAGGTTCTCACCGTTTTGATTCTTAGAGCCAGACACCGAAGCAGCGTGTACAATCGGTGACGGAGAACGGTGAGGGCATTGATCAAGCGGGTGAGTATATCAGATTGTGCATTCTTGGCGGGTGAATACACACCAACGGCCACAATTTGACATAAGATTTGTTATCGGCATTATCATAAATAATATTCGCAAGATCCTTTGGCCAACCATGAATTTTGCAATATCCACTGCAGTCTTAAGGCCCAATACCATTAAGAGAAATGGATTGAAATCTAGCTTTTCAATGGTAATCTCCTCAAGAACTTTGTCCCTTTTTTTAGCTAAAGCCTGCATTTCTTCTAATATTGCCTGTTCTGCTCTTTTTTCCATCACCCACGCCTCTCCGTTATTATATTGCACTTCCAATTTTGAAACAATTTAGGTGCGTGCTAGTCCCTCTCGACCTCTTTGTTTTTATATTGTGTTCGTTTTTCATAACAGACACCAGCATTTGTCCTAGTGTATAACCTAATCCCACTGGGACAGCGTTCCCGATTTGTTTATACACTTCTGAAAGGGAGCCTTGGAATATCCAGTTGGTTGGAAATTGTTGTATCTTCGCATACTCAAGGATACTGAGAGGTCTTGTTTCCTTTGGGTGGCATAGCATGGTACCTTTTTGAATTGGACTAGTTACCAATGTCGGACATGGCTCATCATAGGAAAGCCTTCTAAAAAACCCATTTTACCACCGCCAGATTTGTAAGCTCCTCCCATAGCCTGCTCTCTCCATGCGGGCCTGTCCTCGAAAATGACGAGAATAACCATTCCTCTGTTTTCCATGTTATGACCTCCTTGTTTTATCCCTCGTGAATACAGAGGAGTTCGGATACAAAATTATCACCTGTTAAAAGCCGCTCCTGCCTACGTTTCACTAAAATATCCCGGATATTGCCCTGGAGATTTCCTCTTCAAGCACCGGCTGTGCCTCGGCAAAATCGAGATTTACCTTGTTTGCGGTTGAAAGAACTCTCGTCCTGTACCGCATCAGGTCATTCTTTGATTTCGCCGTCTGCTTGATCTGTGTTGATGTTCCCTGCGTGAGATCGCTCTCCATCGTCTGCTCAACTGCGACATCGGATCTCTCGGATATCTGCAGATCGACCATCATTGAGTAGGTAACATTCTTTACAAGGGAATCTGCTACCAGTTCGGTTCCCGCGCCCAGTAAGCCTCCAACTCCCACACCGGAAACCCGCTGGTTCGCCAGATATCCAATTGCCCCTCCCGCAATCAAACCGTCCAGGGGGGTTCCATAACCGTTATACAAAGCCTTCAAAAGCATCTGAGGATCATCTTTGCCAATGTAGAGAACATTCGCCTGCAGGATGTAGTAGCTATCTCTGGGGTTCTCCTTGATCTCATACCCCTTACTTACCAGGGCTTGCCTGAGCAGGTCGTTGATCTGAAACTCGTGCTGGCTTGTGTTCCGAACATCAACAAAAATGGTTTTCTCAAAATTGCCTGCGATATCAAGGAAGATCGTTTCCGACATCTTCACCTGGACATCGAGGTTCCTATGCTCAATTGCTGTCCTGGTTGCCGAGCATCCTGACAGAACAAAAACCGCCAGAACAATTCCCAATATTACAAACATACCTGTCCTATTCATTGTTCCCTCCTTTGATCTCCCTTGAAGCTTTTGTTTATTTTTCCAGAAGTTCTTGTATGTCCTTCAATAATTCCTTCATCAGATACGGCTTCATAACCAGTTTCTTGACCCCGAGCCTGCACAGCTTTTCTCTCATCGAGATATCGCAATAGCCGGTACACATGATGACCGGGAGATCCGGTCTGATATCCAGGATATGCTGAACAAGCTCGTCACCATCCATCTCGGGCATGGCAACATCCAAAACAGCTACCGCAAATTCGTCGGGGTTGTTCTGGAAAATATCGAACGCCTTTCTCCCGTCGTCGGCGACGACAACCGTGTATCCCTGGTCTTTCAGCACAATATCTGCGAGATCGAGAATGCTGTGCTCGTCATCGGCAAACAGGATCTTCTTCGGGGTGTTCCAGTTCACACGAATGACCTTTGCCGGGGGCTTCACCCCGCCCTGGTTCGAATTCCAAGACAGGTCATGGTTCGGGATGTATTTCGGCAGATAGATATTGAATGTCGTTCCTTCACCATCCTTGCTTTCGCACGAGATCCATCCTTTGGCCCCTCTTACAACCTTATCCACAACGGTAAGCCCCAAGCCATTCCCCTGTTTCTTGGTAGTGAAACTGGTTTTGAATATCTGGTCCATAATCTCCGGGGGTATCCCGCATCCAGTATCAGAAACAGAGATCTGGACATATTCCCCGGCAGGCATTCCGCAAGGGATGATGCTCTCCTTGCAGACAACCCCGTCAGAGACGATTGTCTTGCTCATGGCGATTCTCAATATGCCGCCCCCCTGCCCCATCGCGGAAATTGCGTTGATGCAGAGGTTTATAAGCACCCTCGATAATCGCATAGCCGGCACCATCACCTTCATATCCTCGATCAAACTGCACTGAATCACGATATTCTCGGGCAGCGTCGATCGCAGCATCTTTTCAACATCGCGGACAATCGGGGCAACATCTACGGGATGCTCGTCATCAGGGGCCTTCTCCTTCGATAGAAATTCTTTCACCAGGAGTTCCCTTACCCGTGCTGTGGTGCTTATTGCATGATCCAGGTACTCCCTCATCTTCTCTGGGTTATCCATAAACCCCTTGGACAGCTCGATGCTCCCGATTGCCACAGACAGCATGTTGTTAATGTCGTGAGCAACCTCACGAACACCGATGTCCGGTACAACCTCCTTGGAATAAGCATGTCGATCAGACACAATCCTTCCTTTCTCTTTCAGCACTTTCCTACTGATATTTCGGGAGATAAAACCCCAACCTTCTTGGATAAATACCAGAACAGCTTATCCAACTGCTCGTTCGTGTCGCCGGAGCTCAGAAGATAGACCTTCTCCTTCACAACCTGCAAAGCCATCGTCAATGCTTCGTAAAACATCGTTTGGTCACTGGTTGCAGAGCTATCCAGAGGTATCAACGCCAGGACATTGTACGTGCGATAAGCATGACTGGAGGCATACTGGTAAAGCCGCCAGATATCATTGACAGTTATTCCTTTGGGGAGTTTATCTCTCCCCGATTCCACATCGTTTACAAAACGAAATATCACATCGATTGCATTTTCAACCGTGATCCCTTCCGAAACAAAATCCCTGCAACGAGACTCTTTCCAGATTTTGTCGAACACGACATCCTCATGCATTTTCAAAAACATGTCAAAAGACATGTTTTGAGAACATATTGGGATAAAATAATTAGATCTTATCCATTCCTCTGTGCGTTTCGGAAGGAAAGGCCAGTTCAACTCAAGACTCAGTTTCTGAGCCAGGATCTTCTTTTCTGGTGTTTCAATTCCGCAAACAGCAAGTCGCATATACCACCCCGCCAACAATTGTTTTCCTATTCACTATATTCTACCGGAGTGAAATATTTTGAGAAAAACGAGATTTGCGACTTCCAGGGGGGCGATAACTTGACAAAAAATCGTTATTATGATATAAGAAGAATTCCTATATGGTTTTAGCCCCCCTTCGAAGACTAAGCATAGGGCTTACCTTTGGAGGGGGGCACACTGATTTCTTTTCAGATTGTCCGTCAAGCTCTTCTTGCCTGGATGAATTTCCTGATCTCTTCTATGAGATTGACAAGATCATCATTCCCGAGAACATATAGATCCTTTCTGCTTATCTCAATATTTTTGCCTCGATGTTCTCTCAGCATGTATTGAACAAGACGCTCGATGGTCAGGGGAATCTTGAGATCGCCTCTCAAATATCGGCTGGTTGTCGGCTGCCTTACACCGATTCGTTCGCTGATCTGGGTGATATTGAGCCCGAGCTCCTTCATGGCCTTGGCAAGATCATCAGGTGTCATCATTCCAGGTATTACCTTCATAATTTTTTGTGCTCAGAATAAAAGCGCATTCCTCCCCTATTCTTTTTGCTTATCTTTTTGCTTTCCTCTTCTACCTACTCAACGATCTCTTTTGGCAGCAACAAAGTCCTGCGAGTAACCGAGATAATGGAAATTAAGCACACAATCTCAGCAGCAACGAGCAGCCCCACGAGCAGCCAGCAAGGGAAGGGGTGAGTAGGCAACACATCGAAGACCGCCCATACCGCCGCCGCCATACCAAAGGTTATAATGAGGATATAAGACCAACCATACTCCCTGGAATCATGATCCATTAAGTTTTTGAGATAGCTCATGACAGCTCCTTTTTTTTTCAAAACCCCTGTTTACTGACTTTTCATATATTCATTCCGTCCCACAATGAAAATCTTCCTGAACTTTTCTTCCCCCGGAGTATAAAGAACCATCCCCTTTCCATCGCCAAGATCATGGAAAAGCATTCTCATCTCCAGATCGTTTAACGCCTTCTCTTCTTCTTGTCTTTTTCTGTTAGCCCTCGCTTCGGCCCTCACCTTGAAGTGCATCATGATAAACTGCACCGCATTAACCCAAATCATAGTGACCGCGATCATTGCCATGATGACATAGACCCATTCACCGGACTCAATTCTGGAAGGAATGTGCTTCATTATGCCAAACGATGCGATCATCAGAGAAAAAGCAATAGGAAAAGCCCACCGTGTTGCAATTTCCTCATTCCATCTGAAACCTCCCAGATACCCCCGAACAACCCTGAATACATCGTTCATTTTCTTGATCTTCATATTTTATTCTCCCATGATCTTCTTATATCATACATTAAGCATTACGTCAAGCATTATTTTGATAACTTAGAATTTTCTTGACTTTTTCCATAAAATATGCTTGTATATTGACCATAAAATATCCTTGACTGATGATTTCAGTCATTGAGCCGTCGCTGAACGGTAAAAGTAATTCCTGATAAAGAAGTTTTCAGACAATTCCTAAAAATCCACTTAATTCATTACTATGCTTATCGAGCACTTCGTCTGTCTCGGTTGCTAGTAATGCAGTCAATAAAAGGGTGATTCCACCCGCTCAAATTAAATCCAACGGAGGATTATTATGCAGGGAAAAGCAAAAACAAAGGAAGGCTACGTTTACAGTAAGTGGGATATTATCTGCCCCACAATCTTGATCGCCATCTTCGGATTTTGCTCTTATGGCGGCGACAATCTCTTTTTTGTTACAATGGTCGTTTTCTTTACCATTGTTATGTCTTATGCAATGATCAATCGTCGCTCCTCAATGATTTCACAGCAAATAGAACAGGTAAAACCCAGAAAAGAAGGCTCGGCTGAAAAAAAATCAGCGGAACAACACCTGGAAAAGAAAGAATCGCCAGATCAAATACCACAGACACAACCATATCAAAGACTCGGAAGAGATTATGTCAACAGAACAATTCTGATTGGCTTCGACAACATCAGCGTTGCTGAAGCATGTCTGGAATTTTCCAAAAAACATGGGATCAAGCTCCATGAACCGTATGATCGGTTGTATGCTGCCTTGAACGATCCTTTTTGGGACAAGAAAACAGCGGAGAGAATCTTTGATTTCATGAACAGGATTGCTCCAGAGGGAAGCGAACTTCGGGAAATCAACAAAAATGCCTGGGGATTCGCATAAGGTCTAACGAATTATAGAGAAAGCCCGGATACAGCCTTAAAGCCGTATCCGGGCTTTTTTTGTTTCAGCCAGATTTTTAATCATCAAATGGACTCTTATACGCACTTCCCGGTACACCGAAATTTCCAGGGTCGAGAGGATCACTCAGGCTATTAAAAGAAAAGATTTTATCATCCTCTTCTCCAACCCTTTTGGGAACCCTTCCATACCTGAAATCAAGTATGAACAAAATCAACGCGATTGCACCACCGATATAGCAAGCCACATGAATAACCGCCCTATCGCTTCCATTCAGGAGACAGCCAATAACCACGGCAATTACGATTATTCCGAAAATATTCCAGATCTTCTCTTCCCTGGTCAGTGGAACCCTTTTAGTATTCATTTTTTTTACCTCCATGATTTCCTTATATCATACTTAACGTATAATGTCAAGAATTATTTAATCGTCAGGAGTAATTTTTGTCTGCGATGCAAGCAAGGTTTCAGGTTCCACAGAATCACCCTTGCCACCCCCCATTCCTGGACCATTTTCGATCCTTTTGCCCAAATTCAAAAAGGCAGAATGCTTTTTTATCGTTTCGTTGCCTGATCCACTGAAATTACTGATCGGATCAAATGCCCCTTTAATCGCATCAGCTTTTTCACTAATATAATTCCTGGTATCATTTATTTGATTCTCAGCCCCATCTCTTAAAGGAGGCATCTTCTCACTTCCCAAACCATTACTAGGATCTCCATGATCCCTGCCCTTTCCCTGTGCATACTCTCCAGTGAAAGCCATGAGTTCCTGCAGTTTGGAGTTCTTCTGCTCTGCCGTGAGCGAATCATCGTTCATAACACTGTATGAATATGCCGTAACAAGATCAGATGCGCTCATATCTTTATCGGATTGAACAGCATATCCCTGGAAACCCATTTCTCCACTTATCTTGGCAAGCCCCCACATGAAATTCGGACTTGACGCTCCAAGTTCTGCCTTGAAATGTTCTCTCCATGCGTCTTCACGGCTTCTGCTCATATCGCCCTTGAACAGTCCGCTCACTTCCTTACCCAACTGTTGTGCAGCTACGCGAGAAGCGTATTCGTTCTCGTAGGCGAGTGTTCCCATATTACCGTCTTCGGCAGCTTTCATTATACCCCGAACTTCCAGGCTCTTGATTTCGTTGTTTCCTTCAGCGTCAGTAACCTGGACCCCGTTCCAAATAGCTCCACCACCCTGCTCAGTAGCATCAGAGAATTTCTCGATACGGGAACCGTCTTCCCTGCTTTCGCTGTTATAATCCCTGGCAAAAAGAGTTGTATCTCCGACCATAAGAGCTCCACCCCTTGCTTTACTCGTTTCGATATTCTGATCATGGGTTGTGGTATCGCTATAAACATAATCAGATCCTACCCTGCCACCAACAACGCCAAGACCGCTTCCCTCGTTCCATGCAGTCTTGAGGTTGAATTCGCTACCAACAAGATCAGAGGCTTCCTTACCGTCCAGACCTCTCATTCCTGCGGCCCTTCCCCATGCCAGGAAGTTTGCAGCCTCATCCTCGTTGCTGATACGACCACTCATGTTGGCATTACCCAGGAATGCCGCCCTACCTTCATCCGTGCTGTTGATTGTGCTTAACACACCATTGGTATTATCAGAAATCCTGCCGCTGTTAAGAATATCATTCGCTGCAAACTGAAGAAATGCACTGACAGGATATGCTTTCTGTCTTTCCTCGGCTGAAATAGTGTCGAATCCTAACCCCCCCCTGCGTGCTCCACCGGAATCAACGGCAGCATCTCTGATTCCTATCAATCTGCCATATCCTAACATGCCTACTCCGAGTTTTTCGGCTTCCTGTCGATTCAATAAGATGTTTTCAAGTTCACGCCCTGCCATTTTAGCACCCTTGTCAATATAATGATTATCCCAATTTGCACCTTCTCCCGCCATAGCGAGGGATTTTGCATCTCTGTCCCATGTCTCCTGCTGCCCGACATTTTCGGAAACATCAACGGGATCACCAACTTGGGAACGAGCACCCCATTTGCCGGTCGTTTCACCCGCACCCATCACTGCTCCACGCCCCGTAGCTGTTCCAAGACGATTTCCAACGGAGACTGCACTGCCGGGTATAGCATCCATTTTGGCTTGCCCACCAGCGATTGCTTCGGCCTGTGAGATAACATCCTTTTGTGCGGTCTTATCCAAATACTGACCACCCCACTGAGCCCTGTTCTGAGAAACCGTTTGAGCCATAGCATTTGAGGTTACCGCACTGCTAAGATCCTCTCCCGTATCCCTTAATGTCTGATATCCCTCTGCTTTACCGGCAGCTTTGATATGACCCATTGCACCACCAACAAACTGGCCAAGCATGTACCCGCCGAAACGGAAAAGAATCGCCGAGAATGCGCCGGCAAGCATGACTGCGCTGGTTCTCATGTAGCCGAACACTGCGGTCGTTTTCAGAAGGGCCTGCGGAGCAAGAAATGTGATATTGCTTACGCCCAAATTTTCACCATGCATTGCCTTACTGATCGCCTGGGAAGCATAATCCATCACATAGGAATTCACCACCGCGTCAGATACTCCCCACAGAGAAAGAAAACAAAATCCTCCGCAGATAACACCCAACACTTTTCCAAATAACGGCGTGGGAATCAGGAGCATCAATAAGGGGGTCATCCCTACAAAAATGGCTATGATTGCAGCTTTCATGATCGGGACATAATCGTTGGCCGCGATCCCGGCACCAATACCCATTGACACCTGTCTCTGGTTTATCTCTGCCTGGGTTCTCGTTAGCCAACTTGCATTTCCGGTATAATCAAGAATCGTTTCTGCTATGATCCTGTTTTTCATAATGTTATCGATTCCGACAACCTCTTCGCTCGATGCAAGACCGCCCGATGCATACATCCCCCAGGGCATCCCCCCCAATAGGGTATTCATTGAATTCAAGAGCCAGTTTTTGCACATTGTCACATGAGCTCCGTTGCTAACGTCAAATCCGGCTCCGCTACAGACAGTTTTTACGAAAGAGCTATCTCCCGTGTTTATCCCGCTGCTTAACTCGACAAATTTATTATGCAGCGTCAGATATGCCGCTGAACATGTTACACATTCTCCTTGCGGATAAGCTGCCGAATATACATCCGTATAGATGTTCTCCCATTCCCCTGCCGATTGCAGCAAGGTTTCCATCTCATGGCCCGGTGGATTTTCAAGCTGATTCATTACATCTGTCCCCGCAAGACCGTCCCACAAAACACAATCTTTTACAAATGCATCGAGAGTTCTCCGGGAATACATATCCCATTCAGACAGAGGGATCTTATCGCCTGACAATAAATTGTACAGAGCCCCTATGACAACCCCTCCTGCGGAATCCCGGTATGAAAACCCTGTCAATGACGATGTATCGATCAACTCGATCATCCCGGTTTCGATCTTATTCGCCAGACCTGCGATTGTGATGATCCCATCGGGAACACCATCGACGCTCAACGTCGAATTTGTAGTTTCATCGTAAATGAAAAGGGTATCGGTCTGGTTCACGAACACGAAATAAACGATCACGCTAAAGATCATCGTCATGAACCACTTGATCCACTGCCCAGGGCCTATTTCCAGTTTATCCGCGCCCCGGAAAACAACCCCGATTCCACCGATTATGAAACTCAGTACAATTATCCCAAAAAATAGCCCCTTATATGCTCCTGACGATGTGATAAGAGCCACCTTCTGGAATGCATCCGCGATAATGTGCCCAGTCCCGCCATAGGTATGGTATTCCTGGAATATTGCCGCATCGCCGGCACAAGCAATCCCGGGCAGAAGAAGAACCGTTAATATCATCATGCACAGCTTTGTTTTCCCTTTCATGAGCTCACCCCCTTTATCCATGCCTGCTAAAATTTCTGCCCCGGGAATACCCGCTGAGAAACATCCTGCATCACCCGATCGTACGTTGCCTGCCGCATTTGCACTTCCTGAAGAGCGACCTGTCTCTTTTCCTGGGTAATCCTATGCGCATCATACAACACATATCTAAGTCCCTTTATCTGCTCCTTCTTTTCATCTATCGCTTTTCTCACCTTTGCGTTGTATTCTGCCATCTCTTCGTTGCTTATTCCTTCCCACTCGCTCTTTTCAACCGTCCACAGATATTCCGCATTGGCATAGATGTTATCGAGCAGCTTCAGGGAATACTCTTCAGCGGCAACTCTCCTCAGATCACCAATCGCATTTTTGGTGAGAGTCGTATCAAGCCGGAACATCATCATGTATGTTTTCGCCGCTAAATAAACCGGCTGTCCTGCACTGTTAATGAAATAGGTCACATCGGGATCTTCAGGTGCAGACTTGTCAGCCATATTGTCCACCATTTTTTCTGCACAATAATCAGCCCAGGCCTGGATAGAATCATATGTTCTTCCATTGATGGTGATCGATCCCATTGGTTCGCATGTCCCGTCATCACCCATGACCTGGATGGTTCCGGAAACGAACATCTCCATCAACCCTGACCCCGGGGCATTGGCTCCGCACCCTGCGGTACTGACCGGGTTCGTGTTCCATTTTTCGCTGGTGTCTATGTCTCCCACGAGCCCTCTTATTAGGCTTTCAAGCAAATCACCTCCCAGGCCGATTTTGCTGGTTGCCTCATTAAGAAGAGAGGGATAATCGGTTTTCACCTGTTCCCCGCTCAACGTCACACCCTCCATGGTATTCTTTGCGCCGCTGGATACAGCCGCCTGCTTGGGAGACAAGCCGGTAAATGCTGTTTTTCCCGCATGCCAGACATCATCTATCCCTGTATCCTGTCTCCACTTGGTCAATGTTTCTTTCGCACCATCTGTTCTTCCATAAAGGGATTCCGCGCTCGCAGTTACCAAGGTTTTCGAAGTGGAGCAGTCATCAAACTGAAGCTGATTTAAGCTGTCCAGCATATGCTCGGTGTTCTCTATCGCCGTTGCCAGGGGCTCGTTCAGCGTCTTCAACCCCACCTGGAGAGCAATCACCGCCGCGCCCGAGGCAATGTTCTGGAGCTTGTCCACCAGATACTCGGGATCAACAAACGACATGGAGCCCATGAACAGATCAATTCCACCGCATCCGCTGCTGTTCAGCCTGGGACCGGATATCGAGATGGGATAATCCGATGTGCCTTTCCATCGAGCAGAAACACCGCCGGCTGTGGCATAGTTCCGCTGTTGCCCCTTGTATGAGCTCGGGTTCATGGTCGTTGACTGATCGAACCAGTCATCCATCCAGCTTCCCCAAGATGTTCCTGCGAGAAACAGAACACTCAGAATTACCAGTAAAGCCGTTCTTGCGGTGTTATTCATACTCCCTCCCGAAGCTCTCCCCAACAGGGAGAAGGTGTTTGTTATTGCCAAGAGACAACGGATCTGCTCCGCTGCCGCTCTCGTAGTCGTACAGGAAATACTGTTCCGGGGTCCGTTCCCCATTCATGTACTTGATGGTCCTGTACAGCCGGTGAGAAAGGTCGGCCATCGAAACAACACCCTGGGATACCGGCATAGCCTCTCCTGTCTCCCGGTGAACAAGTAGGATGGAAGGAACCTGGGTAATCCCGTGTTTTGCTGCCAGATTCGCACTCTGTGTGCCGCTGTTGATATCCGCATACTTGACGGCCCAACCGTATTCCTTCTGGAAATATTCCAGTATCGCTGACTGGGCATCGCAGAATCCGCATCCATCGCTCATGAACACGAACATCCCGAAATTATCCCGGCTCTCAACCAGGGCCTGCTCAATGCTTTCTCTCTGCAGGGCGTTCCTGGCCTTCAGCCCCGGTGTGGTAATCGGGGAAACATCCCGGTTGCCCAGGTACGGGTATTTCTGAGAAACAAGCATATATGTTCCGGCAAACGCCGCAGCTTTTCGACGGGCAATATCCTGGAGCAAGGCGTATTCTAAAACATTTTTCTCGCTTGGCTCACGAACCGCTTTCTTGCGAATATCATCGGACAATTTCTGGAAAGCATCAGTGTTCATGCTCCAAATTTCATCGTAAGTATAATCATCAAGAGAGGGTTCCCTGGGATCGGTCGGCTCGGACTGCGAAGCCTTTGTCTGCTCTTCATCCTTCTTGATAGGAGGATCTTCGAACCAGTACCATCCCCGGTACTTGTCGTTGTAAAACTCGTTGGTCAGCTCCGGTGTTTGCTTTCTCGGCTCGGCAGCTTTCACCGTCACCGGAACCACGACCAATAAGCTACAGAACAGGATGAGCGATGCCCTTAACAATGTCTTTTTTAATAAATCCATAATACCGTCCGTCGTAACTGTCATAATGATCCCCCATGCAGAACACATGGTTTTCCGGCACCTTACCGGCATACTGGAATAACGTATGCTCCCGCCCATCGAGCATATGTGTCTTTGCAGTCCCGAGATAAACGCCATCGCAATAGAAATCCCTTCCCTCGTTACGGAGCTCCTGCCCCTCATTGCATGCGACCCTCTTTGTTACACTCACCGGATCGGGGATGAGCTCGGTCTGCAGGTCGAAGACAATGTATGTCCCCGTCCTGATCTCCCCAGGCTCAAAACTCCGGTCAAACACGTACACCCTGTGTTTTACCGATGGAGTCAATGTCACCATGATATGCTCAGGGATCTTGAACCCTACCATCATGACAATGATAAGAACTCCGCAAATAAAGAACTTCTTAAGGGTTGATCTTTTCAACGCCGTCCCCCCTGACAGCTCCGGTGAACAGGATAACGCTTCCCTTCCGGGAGCCATAACCCTGAAGAATGGCATTGACTTTATCCAGGGCCTCGTTCGCCTGTTCCATCGTCAGCTTATTCATGGCTACGTTTTCAGCGAGATCCTGGCTGTACGCCGCAAGATCGAAAGAGTAAACCTTGGTCGCGTAATGCTTGTCGTAGACCATCACCCCGGAAACTGTGACGATAGTGCTCACCACCAGCGAAACCATCGCCGTTGCCCAAATACCGCGCTGTCCCCTATTGCTTTCCATAAAAACTCCTTCTCATCTTCTGGAGAATGTCCAGAACCCTGCTGTTGCCGGTTTCCTGGTAAATCCTCTCCACCGCATACTCCAACGAGACATCGCCCCGGATAATGCATGCGTCCTTTATCGTGGCGTTGCCTTCCCTTCCCTCGCTTTGCTCGACATCCACGAGATCCAGGCCGCTGACATACACAATGGCCGGCACCGCATCGATGGAATAAGCCTGGAATATCAGCGGATCTATCTGGATATTCACGGTGCTAAGATCCTTGGCTCCCCATCGATCGACGAGCATGTTTCCGAAATTCTTCAACTGATCTACGCCGCCAGGAATTCCCCGGAGCACCATGGTCACGTTGGGATCACCAATCCTGCTGATGTCTCCCAGGTATCTCCTGATTGTCCCGTCAGGCATGGACGAGGAAACCATGATGTAGACCCGCTCGTCTTCTCTCAGGAGCATACCACTAATGGCCTCCTGGCTTCCGGTATCAGCCTTTGCCGTCGCGGGAGGGACATACCCCTCAATGGATCGGAGAATGTCCTTCTGAGACCTTTCCACCTGCTTCTTGAACTCCGGGCTATCGGTTATCTTTGCCGTCTCCTTTGCTTTCTCCAATATCTTGGGATCGATCTCGTAGTTCTCCCAATTCTTGGCGCAAGCCTCACCGTCCTTCTGAATTTCCTCGACGGCCCCGGAGCTCTTCAGCTTATTCACGAACTCATGGACATCTTCCCCGAACCCCTTGAGTGGAGCCAGCATGATCACAGCAATGATAATGAATAATTCCTTCCTCACTCTTCTCCCTCCTAGAACATGCAACAGGCCCGTTTTTCAAAAACGTTATAAAGAAAATTATCCGGTTTACTGGGAGAATTCTTCCCTATTCCCCAAATCATGCTCGTCTTCCCAATGGGAACACACTGCATCCCCGTTCCTGGCCGTGCGATCTGGTAACGGTACAGCCTCTTGTTCCAGATGATCTGCGAGGTAGCCGCACAGAGATTTTTCTGGTGGTCTTTCAGGAGCGATGTTTTCGCAGTCTTTGCAAGAACCTTCCCGACTGCACCGGCACTTCCGTTGAGCAAACCTGACTGGAACGTATGCCCTGTATTGGGATAGATCGGCCCCCATGCTCCCTGACACCAGAAAAGATGCTGTATGGGATACCCGGCGACCGCAGAAACAGAATCAGCGGTACAAGCCAATTGCGCCACCGGATTCGCAAACAGCAAGGTTTCAGGAGCCCATAACAACGTGTTGAGCCGATCATCCTGCCAGAGAGGATCAACCTCGCTCAAGTACATGACATCAAACGGAGAACCAGCTCCACCAGCACATACAGCTCCCAAGATCGAGTTAATCACAGCGGTGGCAGGATTAAACAACATGTGAGTATGGAAGAACTCCCCCGTTGACCATGTTTTGCTTGCCTGATCACCGTGTCCCCTTCCCAGGAATGGGTTTGGTAATTTAATTCCAAGAGACGGGAAGCACATCGGATCTTTGATTACTTCCACCATGTACGTTGGTGCCCAGTATTCCAGGGGAACCCCTACACGCACAAAAATCGGCGGTGGCGCTGGACATGTACAAAGAGGGAACTGCGATTTGCCATAGTCGGGAATCCCGCTGGAGCTTGGAATAATCGGAACCGATGCAATCTTGATGGGAAGAACACATTCCCAACAAACCTCGGTCACAGGATTAAGCAATTTTCCTCTGCACACCGACCACGCACTACCGGGCAACATCATGATGAATACAACGCAGAGCACTATTCCTCGGCGCATATCTTGATCTCCTTCACCACCATAGCGGTCCCTTCCTGCCAAACCACCGCAGGAACGCTACTCACGTTCAACTTGTCGATCAGGAATCCCTCTGCGTAGAACACAGCCTGTTTGAGCTCCTGCTCGACATCAAACCATCTACCCTGGGTAAGCAAGATCTTGGTCCGGTAGTCTTTGGCGTACTCAGACTGTTTGTACCACTCGATTTGCTCGGGATCGTTCCCGTCGATGATCACCAGCATCCCATCCCAATGCATGTACTCCAGGGGGTTGAACGTATACCCGGCAGGATACAAGATCCCGATGATATTACCCTCCTGATCCACTTGTGGAATGTCATAAGGCAACACATACGTGAGGTCGGGATAATGCATCCGTGTCTCTGCAGCTCGGGGAAGCTCCCTCAGATCGCCAGGGCGATACGATTTCAATGCTTCTGCCCTCTTCTTAATCCCACCAGGAGCGAGCTCCAACTGTGCGGCCTTCTCTCTCATCTCTTCGAGGATATCCGGCTCCACAACAGGGTATGTTGCACCTGCCACACCGAGATCCACGGTCTTTGCACCGCAAATCCCAGGAACGAGAAGCAGGATAATCATCCCCTTGATGATCTTATTCAACGTGATCTTCATAATACTCATTAACTGACTGTACTCCCTGCTGTCCGATCTCTTCATAGGTCGGAGGCACATAAGAACCGTAGAGGCTCGTCAGATCGATCTTGTCGAAATCCAACATCTCAAACTGGCTCGGAGTCATCCCGATGCAATTAGGAGCCTTGGGTGATCCCCAAAAAATCTCATTCTTGAACTGCCCTCTACCCTGCGTCTGGACAAGGCATCCAAACTGGGAAGAGAAACAGCAGAAGGTCTTCACTCGCTGAATACAAGTACCAGTGAGCTTAATCTTCTTGGTGCAATAACTGCCGATTTCATGGCACTGGCCGTTGGCTCTCATAGTTGCCAACGTCCGTTCCCTGTCGTTGCAGATATCATCGAGGCTTGACGAGGTTTTACAGCAATTGCGCCATAGCGTTTTGTAGCCAGCCTCGCGGCAGCGGTAGTCATACCCGTTGAATATGTATATCTCGCCATCACAGGAGCCATCCTCGGAGAAACCCTTGTCGGTTTTATCGTTTGCCCCTTCTTCGGTATCCTCGTCCTCGGTCCCTTCCATAAATACAAAACATTCATTGGGACTACACTGTTTGGTCCCGGTCAGGGGATTGTCATTGTCTGGGGTGTTGCCTTGATCTTTTTCGGGATCATCGATCACATTGATCTGGCTGTCGTTTTTGTCGTTTTCCTGGCCGGTGGCATTGTCGCCAAGGGCATCAGTAGGATTATCCTGTTCGAGAGCGTCTTGGACGGGGGCGTTATCTCCCTGGTCGATCTGTTTCTGGTTCGTCTGATTATCAGGGGCATTCCCCTGGTGGTATTCATTCCCGAACGTGGCATCCCACTGTGATAAGCCGAAATCGGCATCAGTGGCCGAGGATATCGGGTTATTGTCCATCTGGTCGTATCGATGTGATCGGATATCATCGGGGATATCTATTATCTCCTGGAAGTGATTTTCGTTGTTCTCTGAAGAGAATTCTTCGAGGCCCAATCCGTTAAATAACGAACCCAGGGCCGATGCAAGGGGATCGGGTTCATTATTTGTGTTCTCCTTGGATTCTTCCTTGGGCTCCTGGTTATCGTCCAGGGGGTTCGTCTCTATTTCGTTTTCCTTCCCAATCTCCTGATCAACATCTTTTTCAAGAGCCTCGATGCCCGCTGCGATCCCTGCGGAGTAATCGAGTGTGGTTGTTTTAATCTGGAATTCTCGGAGCCCTTTGACGAATTTCTCAATATTATCCGTGAAGATTTTAACGTCGTCTTTGCCTCTGGTGATCGCCGTATATCCGTTCTGGTAGCTCATGAAGGATTGTGCGCTGGAAGGGGAGTACATGATGACATCCTTGGATGTCTGTCCCTGGGATTTGTACGTGGTAACGGCATATCCGTGGTTGATGTACGGGTACATATCGGGGTCAATGTTGACAATTCGTCCATCGTCGGTTTTAACGCTCATGTTCCCGTTATAGTCGATGGTCTGGATGGTTCCGGTGTGTCCGTTCATGACGTTGAGCATTTTATCATTCTTCAAAAACGTGATCCTGTCACCGGCGCAGAAATCCTTATATTCCGGGGTATGTACTGCGAGTTTATCGCCATCCTGACTGACATCGATCTTGCAGACTGCCGTTTCTCCGGTTCTCTCGTTGTGGAACAGCACGCCGATTTCGAATTTGAATTCCTCGCTTGGGGCATTGATCACTGTTCCCGTCATTCCAGCCGGGATCGTTCCTTTGAATTCTTCTCCTGAGAAAACGCTCAAAGGTTCGGTGGTCATGATATGATCTCCCACGGCATAGCTATTACCCGCGTACCGGCTAGTTCCGAACAGGTTTTTGGGTTGGAGGGTTTTAATATTAACGTCCTCTTGCTGTAGTTTTCCTTCTTCCTTGAGGACTTCTCTGACGTTTTTATTGATTTCATCCTTGTGTCTGTTCCAACTGGTCACCACGAGTGTCTTGGTGTAGTCTTCTTTCTTTCGCAAGTCTTCGACAAGATCCTTCTGGAGCCCTTCTTCGCTCGTCTTGTTTTCGTGGATCATGTTTTTTTCGTTCATCACCTTGATGGCATCATCGATCTTGTTTTCCGCGAGCTTGTTGACGACATCGAGATAGTCGGGGTTCGTCTGTCTGACCACATCGGTCATATGCACGGTGGTCATGTCGTGTTTTTGCGCCTGTTCGAACACCGCGCCTGCGGAGATGGCCTGGAGCTGTTTTACGTCTCCAACCAGGAACATTTTGGCGTCGAAGTCTTTAATCTTGTTGAGGATTGAGTAGAACTGTTTTGATCCGAGCATTGATGCCTCATCGATGAAGATGATGTTATTTCCATGTTCGTCCATTCCTGTGTTTTCTTCGTTGATGAGGAACGATGTAACGGTTTGAGACATGATGCCCGCGCCATTAGCCATTTCTGATGCGGCTTTTCCTGTCACGGCGAGGCCGATGACGTTATACCCTTTTTCTTCGAACTGTTCTCTGGCGGCGTTCAGCATGAACGTCTTGCCGGTGCCGGCATTGCCCTGTATGCCGGAGATCCTGTCCTTGGTAGTCAGGATGTGTTTTAATGCCTCTTTCTGGCCTTCGGTCAGATCCGAATATTTCTCCTGGACCAGGGCCTCGACTTCGTTTCGTGTGAACGCGGGGTTCATGGAATCTTTACTCTGGTGTATCTGTTCAATGATCCATTGTTCGATCTCGATCATTTCGGGAGTGGTATACAGGTTGTTGTATTCATCGACGCATACGATTGATCCAGCCATCACGAAATCGTTGAATGCTTTTGTAATATCCTTAAGCGTATATGCTCCTTTTGCAAACTCTGTGGCGTTGATTATCACGTCTTTTTTGCTGAAAACCGACTGAACATCATGGGCGGCATTGATAGAGACCTCGATACCTGTGTAGGGGTCCAGTTTGCCGGTCAGATCGTTTCTTTTTTCACCGGCATCCATGCACCTGTAATAGATCTCGGTGAGCGAGGTGCCCAGGGCCTCCAGCTTTTTATCCCAGGCAGCTTTAAGGTCGGACATCTCCAGGTGTTCTTTGGCCTCTCGGGTTCCCAGGCAAGCCATCTGTTTGATTTGCCATTCAGGAGCCGAGGGGTATTCCCCTCGAAGGGCTTTCGCGGCTTCATTGAGCTGTTCAGTCCGCGTAGAGAGTGCGTCTTTGACCGCCAGGGATACTCCCTCGATATGGATGTCCCTGTTGATATACTCTGCGTTGTATCCCAATTTCCACAGCTCCCGGACCATCTCGTTTTTGACGATGATGTCGAACAGTTTCCTGTCCTGGAGCAGCCGTTCGTTTTCGAGGGCTCTCCATCCATCCGGGGTTTGGGTCATATTGGTGATAATGCAGTGGGTGTGTACCTGCGGATCGTTGTTTCGAGACGTAATGTGATTGAATCGAGCAATCACCATGTTATCGCTCTGCACCTTCGAGGTGACCCCGTCTCTTGTCGAGCGATACCAAGAATAGTCTTCCTGGATGTACTCCAGGGCTTTTGAGACGGATTCATTCCACGCATCGAGAACCCGTTCATCGGACATGCCCAGGATACTGACCGCCTTGGGCGCGGAGAAGGTCAGGTCGGTTCCGGGACGATGCTCGTGAAGTATCCCGCCTGATTTTACGAGCTGTTCGCCGGTGTTCGGGTCTTCACCACGCATGATTTGCATGAACTCGTCCCTGGTGATCGCCCCGGTCAGACCCAGGGCTTTGGCTCCCTCTCCGTACCAGGAGCCGGGATTGCCCTGATCCTCGTAATACTCATGCGTGTAGTAGCTGCTTGCCTGTTTTGCCGAGGTTATAACCTGAGCAGATACCATACTCTACCTCCCGGAGCCTTCCATCATCCGGGCTTCGAGTTCATCCAATACGGGATGGTCGAAGTTTTCGTCCTGAAGAGTCCCTTCGAGCTGCTGCAGGAGCTGGTCGAGTTTTTCGCGCTGTTCGTCACGCTCTTGGGTCAACCTTTGGATCTCGGCTTCCGCATCCTCGGCTCTTTTCATGGCCCTGGCAAGAGCCTTGGTGCGACCTTCGTCCGAGTCATCGATAAAGTCCATATCGAACTCGGCCCAGGAGCGGTCGAACTTGGCCCGTTCAAGGTCCATTTCCGCGTCGATCTGGGCGTGCTGATACCAAACGTAAATCAGCAATACGACCATTACCGGGGCAATCACCCCTACCGCCCTAAACAGTTTTCCCATGCTGCAACCTCCCTGTAAGTTTTTTGATCCTCCATGATCATCCCCCGGTATTTCCTCATAAAAATAAGCAGTTACAGTAATAGGCTGATCGCCATGAGCATATCTCGATCATCCCATTTTTCGTTTTGCAGCCGCTTGAGAGCCAGCCTCACGAGCATTCCGCGCGAGATCCCGCGCTTCTTGGGTTTGAGTCTCTTGATGGTTTCGTCCATCCATTCTATAGTTTCGCGCTCAAGCAAAACCGCAATCTTTTCGAGCGGTTCGCCTGTTTTCGTCGATATCGGCCTACCCTTTGGCATACTCAATCCCTCCTGAATGTATTTAGAGTCGTATATTACATAATTTAGCACTTTTGTCAACTAATTAAATGATATTATTAATAGCACAAGTTGTTTAACATGCTCCTGATCTACATGTGTATCAGGAGTGACCTGAACGGCAAAACAAAAAGCAAGAAATGGACTTGATATGACAGCGTAAAAACGAAATCGCAACCCCCCTCAAAATGTACAATAACCCCCCTCGAAGTAGCCTTTATTGTACAAAAACAGGGGGGTTGCCCTTTTTTAAGGCCATTTTGGGGGTCAAAACACGTCGAAGTGCGAAAAGTGTACAATAACCCCCCTCGAAGTAGCCTTTATTGTACAAAAAAGGGGGGGTTGCTTTTTGAAAATTACACTTGAATATTGCCCTGGATATCAATTCATCGAAAAGGTTATAGAGCTGCTATCTAGGAACCAGCTCTTTTTACCCCTGGGCATGCCCAGACAGACATGTGCTCAAAAGATCAATGCTTGGCCTGAGCGTTAAATGAATGAAGGGGGGTATATGGAGGGATCGAATGAAGGGGTGTTACTCAATTATATAATACTTTTATGCTAGCGCGCCTGGAATGGAAGTGTCAAAACCGCAAAATCTCCCCTGGAGATTGCCATGGATATCCGACCATAAATCATCGAAATCATCTCGTACCATCACATAAAAGCTATCGGGAAGATATGGCGAAATACAAGTCTCTCTAAGTGAGTTCTGCCTGGACACCGGATGAAGAGTTCCCTTGTTGTCATTTAGTGTTCATGAAGTCGGAGAGGATGATTGGCACCCAGGTAGAATATTCCTGGTGGTCATCGCCTGTTCATCGGATGAAGTGATTTTCAGATCCTTTTGGAGAGTTTGAAGTCGGAGAGGTTGGTTGGCGATGTGATCCTGGTCGTCGAGGTATGATCGCCATGATCACCCGGTGGGACTACTTGGCGATGTGATCCTGGTCGTCGAGGTATGATC
>Ga0209201_1000460_pt1 | contig 57690 bp, 45 predicted proteins | sample AD_UKC055_MetaG_FD_184411 | JGI IMG/M metagenome (GOLD analysis project Ga0209201, IMG submission 184411) | Active sludge microbial communities of municipal wastewater-treating anaerobic digesters from USA - AD_UKC055_MetaG (SPAdes) (version 2) | ecosystem: Engineered > Bioreactor > Anaerobic >... | reverse complement strand
CGATACCAACAATATAAGGAGGATGGTTTGAATGATCTTTCCCGTAAGAAAAAACACTGTCTAATCAAGATTGATAAAGAAACAGAACTGCAGATTATTAAATGTCGCAAAGCTCACCCGGGTTGGGATGCGAGAAGAATCAAAGAAGTCCTGGAACTCAACTTCTCGCATGTCTCTATCCATAGAGTAATCAAAGATGCTGGTCTGATTTTGCCGAAAAGAAAAAAATATAAGAAACGTAAAGATATGCAGGAAGTCCGAAGACAAAAGAAAGTATTTAGCCGGTTTCAAATAGAGATAAAATATCTAACCGATATTCCTGAATTCGAAATCTGGAGATGGGAACATCATTTCCCTCTATATCTTATCTCTGCCAGGGACTATAAAACCGGTGCTATTTATCTCGCTTATAGCTACGAAAAATCGTCTACTGCTACAGCTCTGTTTATCGATTACTTGCTCTCTTTTCTTCAAAACTATGGTATAAATCCTCAAACTATTATTATCCAAACTGATAATGGAAAAGAATTCATTAATCCTACTGACCGAAAAGTAACTTTATTTGAAAAAATAGTAAAGGAAAAATATCAGGCAACTCATTTTCTTATTCCCTACCGAAGACCTACCTGGAATAGTGATGTGGAGTCCTTTCATAACCTTATTGAAGAAGAATTCTTTATTTCTGAAAAACCGAATAATGAAACCGAGCTCTTGGCCAAAACTTTCGCCTACCAAATCTGGTTCAATTCTTATAGGAATAATAGAGGTAGAAATAATCAAAACCCTGAACAAATCTTCCAATCCGAATTGAATACTGATAAACCTATTCCTCTGATTCCTCCAATTATTGTTGACAATTATATGCATCTGCTAGGAAAGAATATTAAGAGGGGATACTTTTTACCTTTACCACCCACAATTTGCTTTAACTGAGTTTCTCTATTATTTTAGTTACTGACCAATCTACAATCCTTCTTTCTCCGATTAAACAACAATTGTCCAATCCATGACCAGGCAAATTATTCTTGTACAAGCGTAACAAATAGCTTATTGTATCTGGTTTCTGTGACTCCCACCAATCTGGATTGACCGCAAATGTTTCAGAATGTGAGAAAACATACCTGACAACAGAGCTCGGGACAGATTGCAAATCCAATTCTGATAGTGATCTGATATAATTATCAACTAACTCATCCCCATTAATCCACGAAAAGATGATCATCCCACATGTTCTATAGGGCAAGACTTGAGTAACAACAATCGGGAGTATCGTATCAACATCGAGAAACCTCTCACCAATAAGGTCATTACCATGATAGTCACAATACGGAATCGAACAGAATGATGCGACAATCTCTGGAGATTTGTCGATCAGGAATGCCTTATAACGTAGTCCATGATAATTTTTATCCACTAACATAAAATCAAGCGTGTTCTTAGCAACAGCAATGTCATTTTCCCCTGCTTTTGACCCATCCACAAAATCCTTTAGTAATTGATGCATATACGGCTCTACCTGTTGATCAGCATCTTTAGTTCCGTGCAATAAATTGAATTCAGCTGAATTCGATTGCGCAGTTTTGTTGAAGAACTCATGACATACGCTTCTGTAAGTTAGCAGAAATATACTTTCGGCATCAATTTCGAAATCTAAGTCTTCAATGGGTGAGAACAGTTCTTTGTCATGATGAGCACAAAAGCCAGTGAATGTAGACATCTGACCTATTCCTCTTTTAATCAGCGTGATATCATCCCCTCTTTGTAGCTGACTCAATAAGTCTCCAAACTGAGGTGGAGTATAAACATGAGCATTAGGTGTTATTTTTCTAAGCATAGACTTCGATATTGTATGTGCTTTTACTATGTCACCCTTACATAGTCCTTTTGATTTATCAGGATGTAGGCAGTATTTTTTCGAAAAGGCTTTTTGAGCGGCTTCGATGAATTCATGAGGAGATGGGTGTGTATTATTAAGAAAACAGCATTTTTTATACTTTTTACCTGATCCGCAGTGGCATAAAGCATTTCGAGGCACTTTCATATAATCTCTCCATCTTATCTGAATAAGCTACATTTCTCTTATACGAATTAACTTCAGTTCAAATCCCATTTCAACCAAGCGCTTTGTGGCGTTCATTATCGCAATCTTAGCTAACACAGATCTGTATTTTGCTATTTTAAAATCTACTTCTTTCTTGCTGTCAATAAATGCAAGTCCGTACTGCACTTTCTTGCTCTCGATTAATGCCTTTTTAAAACCTGCTTTCGTAATCTTGGGTTTCCCGATCTTGTATTTATCCTTGTACATTTTCGCTAACTGGTCATAGTATGCATCGATTTTCGCTGAGTTTGGGTTCTTGCGCCAAGAAAGCAATACACTAGCTGAGGTCACAATCTGTTCAGCAACGTCTCTCATAGAAGCTCCAAAATCCTTCTTCACATGAACTAAAACCAGCATATCTTTCCTTATCTGCATGATGTCACATAGTTCCACTTTTTCAATGTTATCATAAAACACTCTATCTAAAATCAGAGTATCAGGATATTCTAAGTATTGTAGATTATAAACTAGTTCATATGGGATGTTGGAGTTGGCCGACATGTGAGATAACTTATCTTTTATCAAGACCTTGTATTTACTTTCAAGGTTTTCTTTTTTGTATGATTCTACCATCCATTCCTGATTAACGTCCTTAAAGTTATCCTCCACATATTTGTTCAATTCTACTTCGATGTCTCTTATGAGTTTGAGCCATTTGCCATTGATCAGAAACCAAATATCGTTGTTCATTGTTACCTCTCCATGCAAGTGTTCTAATAGCGTTCCCTTTGTTACCGGAGTCTCAGCACTTTCATTGTAAGATATCACTATTACTGACTGTAATAGGGACTTTAAATCAACATCATCAGCGCATTGATCGATTTCAGTAAGTAAGCCACTGAGTATATCGGCTGTACTGATAGTAGGAGACAATCCTTGCATGAGATCAACTCTGCCTTTTCTTATGCACAGTGCTTCAGCAGTGATGAACTTAAATAGATCTTTGTTTACAAAATCAAATTCACTTCCTCCACGTTTACCTGATGCGATCTCCCTGATCATTTCAAAGAGAGTATGATCAAGCCGTGCTACTGTAGATTCATCGTTTTCCTCTTCGATATCGTTAAGATTCATTTTATTCGGCTCATCCAACCTATCTCTTAGGTTGCGACATAGATCTATCGTTTCTTGAATCGATAACGATGCAGACAACCTAAACCCAGATCCAGCAAAACAGCTACAACCTCTTTTACTTTTGAGCCCTAAAAGCTCCAGTTGTTCTTTCCCTATGGACGCTATGGTCTTATCAAATAATTTTCCATAGTCTTCTTCGACAGCGAGATTGGCATTGCTTCTGAAGATTTTGGAGGTACCAATAACGTTCCCGACTAACCTACGATCTTGTAGATACTTAAATACACTTGAGGTTTTATCGAATGTTTTTTCAATAATCGACTTACTAAACTCCCCGTCGATGTACTTAGAGATAACATGATAGCCATGCCCACCCACAACAGCAAAAACTCGGTCGTTTATCAGCAAGAATAGGATGAATGAGTGAATAGTATTTTTAAAGTCAATACTTTGCCTTGCTATAGGCTGAAGATATTTGCTCCACCTTAAAGCAACGTTTCGTTTTTGATGGAATAGTTGAGTGTTTTCTTGATTTGTTTCGTATTGATGATATGACTCATTTTCATGACAAGACTCATTATAATCATCGATTATCAATCGACGAACAGCGGTTAGCTTGTCCTTTTCTGCTTGATATAGCGGTTCCCTAATCAAGTAGATATTTACTGATGGGATAGAGCTTATACCATTATTGTCCAAGATGATACCTCCATACTATGGATCATTATGTTTCATCTACCACGTTAATCCTACTTTGCTTCAAGTATTCATCAGGAATTGATTTAGTCAATGCTTATATTTGCTGTAAGTCCCCTTCCTTGAATTACAAATGCATTTTGCGATAGCTTGAACAAAGTAAATAGTGCAGGCTACCATTTACAAGTGTGGCTCTTGTATTCTTATTCAATCTGTCTAATCTAACAATCTGTAGCACCCAGCTCTGATTAAGGAGACGAGAGAGTGCCAATATCACAAAGACCCGGAGCGCCGATTAGATATGATTATGAGTACAAGCGTAACGGCGTTTGTAACATCTTCATGGCCTCTGAGCCACTGACCGGGAAGCGCTATACCAAGGTTACAGAATACAAAAAAAGAAAAGACTGGGCAAAGTTCATAGAAGAAATTGCCGAATTGTACGGCGACGCAGACAAGATAACTCTGGTCATTGACAACTTGGGAACGCACACAATCGGCTCATTCTATGAAGCATATCCACCCGAGAAAGCTAACGCGTTGATCGATAGATTCGAGTTTGTTTATACACCTAAGCATGGCAGTTGGCTTAATATGGCAGAAATCGAATTAAATGTCATGCAAAAACAGTGTTTGGACAGGAGAATACCTGACATAGATGCACTATCTAATCAAGTAACAGCATGGGCTAAAGCAAGAAACAACAAAGAGTGCCGTATTAACTGGCAGTTTACTACTCAAGACTCGCGTGTTAAATTGAAACGACTTTATCCGACAATCGATGATTGACAAAACACTAGCCATTTTATTTTTTTGCATTCTCTTATTTTTGTAACATCTTTATTTTTCAGACTTCAAGGATTGCGCACTTTAAAACAGAATCAAAAAAGAATTGACAAATAAAGATAATTAAATTACAAAAACAAAAATTGAACAGATATCTAAAAAGGGAATATATGCGCAAAATTATTTACTCTATAATAGCTTTCCTCTTTATCAATTTTAAGCTCTTTTCAGTAACGAATCCCACCCCTCAAAGTTTGCCATATCAACAGGATTTTTCCAATTTATCTTATACATCAACTACTTATCCTGATGGTTGGTGTGGCTGGATTTTAGCTTCACAACCCGGCTCTTCATTTGTGACTTCTTCAGCTACAGCTGATAAATCTTTAGTAGATACAGGTAATGCTTCCTCAACTGCAACTCAAGTTTATAATTATGACGGCAAAATAGGATTCTTAAACGGACCAAGCGGGGATTTATCAATAGTTCTTGCTATCAATGCAAAAAGCAAAAAGAATATTATTGTTCAATATGATATTATGACAATCAGAAATCCTTGGGGGCTTTATGACAGCAATCGGTATAATGAAGTAATCCTTCAATATAGAATAGGGACCAACGGATCTTTTACCAATCTCACGGAGACAGCATATCAGAACAATAATGTTCAACAAATAGGGAAAATTACCACTCCGCAAAATATATCCACTAAAACTGTTACCCTTCCTTCTAATTGCAATGACAATGAAATTATTCAATTAAGACTGGCATCGAGGCAAGTAAGCGGTTCAAATCTTATACCGAGTTTTGCTATTGATAATATATCAGTAAATGCTATACCTCTTGCTTGGGAGGCACCTCAAATTACCGTTTCCGCTACTTCCTTAATCGGATTTAACTATGTATACGGAAACGGACCTTCTACGCCTGCTCAGAGTTTTTTTGTTAGCGGACAATACTTAACAGGCAATCTCAATCTTGCCGCACCCGCAGATTATGAAATATCGTTGAGTCCTGATTCCGACTTTTCAAGTTCCCTTACTTTAATGCCAACAAACGGAACGGCGGATACAACTTCTATCTATGTAAGATTAGCTGCAAACAGAGAGATTGGCAATTATAATGATGAATCTATAATTATAAACTCCAACGGAGCCGAGAAGAAGATTGTTTCCTGCGGCGGTTATGTAGCAGAACTTATTCCGGATCCTCCTTTATCGGTAGAATTGACATCTTTTACAGCAGCATTAACGGAAGAATTATTTGTCAATATACAATGGAAAACACAGTCTGAATCCGGTTTAGTCGGTTATTATATCTATCGCGGCACTACAGATAATTTAGAAACTGCTGAAAGAATTCCCGCACTGATTAATCCCGCCAATTCTTCTACAGAACATAATTATGAATTTATTGATCGGGAATTGCAGAAAGGAAAAACCTATTATTACTGGCTGCAATGTCTTGAACTAAACGGCTTTTCTGATTTTCACGGTCCTATAAGCGTAAAAGTGATTGGAAATGGAGATATTATTCCTCCCGCTAATATCAGTGAAACAAAATTACTAAAAGCATATCCAAATCCTTTCATTCACCGAGTCACTTTGAGTTACACCTTACAGAAGTGCAGTCAGGTGAAGCTTGATATTTACAATGTAAAAGGGCAGTTGATACAGAGCTTCAGCCCCGGAGAAGAGGATAAAGGTTATCACCAAATATTTTGGGACGGGACAGATTTAAAAGGCGTGAAAGTCTCTTCCGATATATATTATCTCCGTATGATCTGTGAAAAATATATTTTCTGGGAAAAATTAGTAATCTTAAAATAAATATTTGTTCTTCATTAAAGTCTTTACTAAATTAACGATTTCAATTTTCTTGACAAAATCAATATATTAAGAATATGAAAGAAAGGGATTTTTATGTCTAAAAGAAAGCGGATCAGTATACCGATTGAGGATGATAGCAGCCATAATATATCTCCTTCTCAAAAGAAGCATTATACCAGTATGGGTTACAAGCCGTATTTAGCGAGAAGCGGAAAAGTCAAATGGCTCAATGACGAACAACAAGTATATGAAAAAATCAAATATGCTCATACTCATCATTCGCATGCAGTAAAAAAGGCGCAGAGACGTACATATCACAGAAGAAGACACAATAAATCAATAGTCAGATTTATAAAAAAGAACTGGCTTTTACTGTTAGTCGGATTGCTGCTTATTTTAGTGATTATATTTGCTCCCCAAATAGTCAATTGGGCAGCTAATTTGAAAGGATAAAAGGAAGTTTTGTGCATATATTATTGACCAATGATGACGGTTTTAATTCAGACGGCATCCAAATATTAGCTAAGCATTGTCGGGAAGCGGGTTATGAGACTACAATTGCCGCCCCCAAAGAGGAAAGGAGCGCTGCTTCTCATTCCATAACTTTAAGGCGTCCGATTACGGTGGAAAAAATTGCCGAAGGCGAATATTCGATTGACGGAACACCCGTAGACTGCGTGACCATAGCGCTTCAGAAGTTGGCAAAGCATCCTCCGGATTTAGTAATTTCCGGCATTAATGCAGGTCAGAACATGGGTGAAGACATTCATTATTCCGGAACTGTAGCAGCGGCTAAAGAAGCAGCTTTTTTAGGGCACAAGGCTATCGCTGTTTCTTTGACTGCTTATAAAGATCAGATTTATGATACTGCTGCTTTTTGGATGGTGAAATTATTAAAGCGTGGATTTATTAACATCTTGGATAACAATATGGTTATGAACATTAATGTCCCGAATGTTCCCATTGATCAGATTAAAGGGATAAAATTAACTACTGTCGGTCATCGTAAATATTACAATTTCCTTAAATTGATTGATAAAAAGGAAAATATATTTTCTTATTTGATAGAAGGAGACTTACCTATTTGGGAAAGAAAAAAAGGCACTGACGCGGAGGCGATAGCTGAAAATTATATTTCTCTTACGCCCTTGGGTTTTAATATGACGAAGGGAGATGCCTTTCCCGCGTTGATGGAATGGCTGGAAGAAAACGAAAAATTTTTGCTTTCCGACAGGTAACAATGATATGCGATTCGAAGATCAAAGACAGCGTTTGGTGGAAGAGCTAAGGTTCTATGGAATTAAGGACGAAAGAGTTTTGCAAGCCATAGAAACTGTTCCCAGAGAAAAATTCGTTCTGCCGGAATTTTATGAATATTCGTATCGCAATCAACCTTTACCCATTGAATTTAATCAGACCATATCTCAGCCTCTAATGATTGCTATTATGCTGGAGCAATTGGAGCTCAATGCTGATGACACTGTTTTGGAAATCGGCACCGGAAGCGGATACCAAACAGCTCTTCTTGCTTGCGTCGTGAAGGAAGTTTGCACCATTGAACGCATAGAAGCTTTATCTTTGAAGGCTCATGCCACTCTTAATTCTCTCGGTTACACTAATATTTTTTATAAAATAGGGGACGGAACCCAAGGCTGGCATTCAGCTTATCCTGTTTATAAGGAATTCCCGAAAATAATTGTCAGTGCAGCTGCGGATACGATTCCCGATAAGCTTTTGGAACAATTATCCGATCCGGGAATTATGGTTATTCCCGTAGGAAAAGGTCATCTGCAGGAACTGGTTAAAATCAGCAAAAGTAACGGTGAAATTAAACAGTCGATGCAGGGCGGCTGTGCTTTCGTTCCCTTAATTACACATTAGGTTATCGTTAATGACACCAAGCCAAGGAGGAAAAGCATGAATTGGAAAGGCATTTTAAGCTGGTTAAAATCATTCTTTGTTAAAGTCCCGGCATATAATTATCTCTCTCAGTTCAGCATTTTACAAGGCTTTACCAAACATGAGCTGTTTCTTTTTTATCAAATTGTTCAGGAAAGGCATTTTAAGGAAGGCGAATATGTTTATCGCGAACAATTTCCTTTAGCAGTTATCTATCTTATCGGTGAGGGCAGCATTGAAATCAAAGAAAACGAAGATGTGATTACTCTTGGCAAAAACCAGATCATAGGCATCATCGATATGTATAACGAGCATCGTCGCAAAGGAGAAGCCAAAGCTGTCACTGATTCCACTTTATATGCCATCTCTCATCTGGATTTACAAAGTTTTATCAATAAAAATCCCCGCACCGGAGTTAAGTTGTTGAATAATATTTGCCGGACTTTATGCCGGGATTTACAATCCCGAAATCAGTTTATTTCGGAGTAGCTTATGAAAGTTACACGTTGGATTATGTATCTTGTTATTCTGGTACTTCTTATAGTCTCAGTTATGTTTTACAGTTGGGTTTTGAAGTATTTGCTCATATCAATCATTTTCGCCTATATTCTTAATCCGTGGGTTACATGGTTAGAGAGGAAACATATACCTCGTCTGCTCGGCATTTTTATGGTCTACATTGTAATAGCATTAGCAATAGTATGGGTAATTTTGCGTTTCATACCTGTCATTGTTAATGAAGCTCAAGGCTTGATTACTTTTCTTAAAACCTCTTCCCTTAAAGGAGATGCCATCTGGAGCAACATTCCGTTTATGCAAGACCTTATGGACAGAGTAACTTATTGGGATAAGCAAGTCCCGATTTTGCATTTGCAAGAACATTTCATTAATCTGGTAAATGCTGTCGAAGCTGCAATGATGCATATTCCCGATTTTCTGATTAGGAATTACCAGAAAATTCTCCAAGCCGTATCTATGATTGTGACCGTTCCTCTGATCGGTTTCTTTTTGCTGAAGGATAATGTCCGTTTCCGAAAGGATTTTCTCAAATTGATTCCAAATCGTTATTTTGAAATAGCAGTCATTCTTTTGCACAAAATAGACGAAGTTGTCGGCAAATATCTGCGTGCCATCTTTTATGAAGTTTTAATAGTAGGCAGTCTTTCAGCCATAGTTCTGACAATTTTGGGGATACCGTATTCCGTTTTAATAGGATTTTTTGCCGGTTTCGCAAATGTAATCCCGTATTTCGGACCGTGGTTAGGAGGTTTTTTAGCCGTGATGGCAGTTTTGATTTCGGGAATGCCTCCAATTTTGATGGTATATGTCGCCCTGGGAATGTATTTAGTACAACTGGTAGACAATAATCTTGTATATCCGCTTGTGATAGGCACATCTATAGAAATGCATCCTTTATTTGTATTACTTACTGTTTTAGCCGGAGGATGGGCATTCGGTCTTGTCGGAATGCTTGTTTCGGTACCGATTGTTTATTTGGTCTACAGTATAATCAATGTCCTGTATATAAATTTAAAAGCATTCAAAATGATATAAAAGGAAGAGGTTAAAAACTTATGGGTATCATGGATAAGTGCTATCGCTACAAAGATGCCAAACAGGCTGTGGCGATGGGTTATTACCCTTATTTCAGAGAAATAAGTTCCGAACAAGATACTGAAGTTATCTGTAACGGAAAAAAAATGTTAATGATGGGTTCAAACAGTTATTTGGGATTGACAAATCATCCAAAAGTTAAAGAAGCTGCAATTGAAGCCATAAAAAAATACGGCAGCGGTTGTGCAGGCTCGCGTTTCTTGAACGGAACTTTGGATTTGCATATTCAATTGGAAGAAGAGCTGGCAAAGTTAGTCGGGAAACCTGTTGCTATCGCATACCCGACAGGATACCAGGCAAATTTGGGTTGTATATCTACAATCGTGGAAAAAGGCGATATCGTAATCACAGATAAACTTGACCATGCGTCCATCATTGACGGCTGTCTGCAATCACGAGGTCTGATGTTACGTTTCAATCACAACGACATGAAAAATTTGGAAAAAATATTGGCTAAGCACGCCAGCCTAAATAAATTGATTGTAGTAGACGGGATTTTTTCCATGGAAGGCGACATTGCAGACCTGCCGAATATTATCAATTTAGCGGAACAGTATAATGCTTCTGTTATGGTGGACGAAGCACACACTTTAGGTGTTTTGGGTAATCAGGGAGCGGGTTCAGTAGCTCATTTTGGTTTGACCGACAGGACCGACCTGATTATGGGCACTTTCAGCAAATCTTTGGCATCGGTCGGAGGCTTTATTGCTGCGGATGAAGATGTTATCGGTTATTTGAAACATAAATCCAGAGCGCTGATTTTCTCCGCATCTTTGCCTCCTGCATCTACAGCAAGCGTTTTAGCCGCTATAAAAATTATGAAAGAAGAACCGGAACGCATCCAACGCCTTTGGGATAATACAAATTATATGCTCGCAGAATTTAAGCGGATGGGATATGATACAGGAACTTCCTGCACACCTGTAATTCCTCTTCATGTGGGTGATATTATGGTAGCTTTCAAAATGTGGAAAAGATTAGGAGAAGAAGGCGTCTTTATCAATCCGGTTATTCCTCCCGCAGTCCCTCCAAATTCTTGCCTTATCCGTTGCTCTTTTATGGCTACTCACACCAAAGAACAACTGGATTTCGCTTTGGATAAATTCCGCTCTATCGGAAAGGAATTGGCTGTTATTTAATTTTCCCCAAAAATTAGCTTAACTTAAGTCTTCCTTAATAACCACGCCGTATCCACGCCGAGTCCACGCCGACTTCACCGGCGTGGACTCGGCGTGGATACGGCGTGGTTATAGACGATGATTTGTAAAATTATCCAAAGAGAAAAGAGGTATAAACAGAACTTTTGCCTTTAACGATAATATTCGGAAGCTTTGAGGATAGCATCTATAATTTGTTGATAACCGGTGCAACGACAAAGATTTCCTTGAATGGCTTGCCTTGCTTCCCGCCTTGTCGGATGCGGATTTTTCAAAAGAAAAGCGTGAGCTGTCAGCACCATTCCCGGTGTGCAAAAGCCGCATTGAATGGCTCCGCAATCCATAAATGCCTGCTGCAAAGGATGTAATGAACCATCCGGATTTGCCAATCCCTCAATGGTCAGAACTTCTTTATCTATTATATCTTTGACTTTCAACAAACAGGAACGCTTGGGTTCGTTATTAATCAAAATTGTGCACGACCCGCAAATGCCGATGCCGCAACCGTTCTTCGCTCCCGTTAAATCCAGTTCTTCTCTTAAATAATCCAGAAGGGAACGCTCAGGAGCAACGCTGTCCAAACTGATTGATTGTTTATTAATTATAGCTTTCATATCCTTTCCTCGCTTCATCATCAAACGCTATAGCCGCAAAAGGGGTTTATATTCAACGCAAAAGGCGCTAAGGATGCAAGAGATAAAGACGCTAATGGCTTAAATAATAAATAAGTATTAGCAATTTTGACTAAGACTACATTTTTAAAACAGATAATCTTCATTATTAAAATTATACCTTCTTAAATTCATCTCTTGCGTGCTTTCGCTCGGGTCTTTTGCGTTAAAAATTTACCACCATTTGCGTCTTTACAGATTATTCACCACGCGATGAATACCATTCTTGACTAACGGTTCACCGAAATTTATTATCATCCCCAGTTTTAAGCCCGTCAATCTCAAATAAGTCATAGTCTGAATTTCAAAAATTTGATTGTATTGATTTGTCGCTTTGCACTCAATTATCACTTTATCTTCAACCAAGATGTCTATCACCAAACTTTCGGTTAATTTGAAATTCTTATAGATTACCGGAACTTGCATCTGCCTTGATACATTCAAACCGCGCAAAGTTAATTCGTAAGCTAACGCTTCTTCATATATGCTTTCCAGAAGACCGGGACCGCCTAAAGTTTTATGCACTTCTATTGCCGCTTCATAAATAATCCTGCTAATCTCATTTTCCGTCAAAACTAAAACCTCTATATTCTTTATTAATTAATAGCGTCTTTACCCTTTGCGTCTCTTGTGTCCTTTGCGTTAAAAATATCTCCCTCTTGCGTCTCTTTAATTGTCCCTAAAATTGTTACAGGTTGATTTGGAAATCGTATTCCGGTGGCGTGATAAATGGCATTGGCTATAGCGGGAGCCATAAGTTCGTTAGCAGGTTCGCCGATACCTTTTGCTCCCGATGGAGAAAGCGGATCATAATTTTCAACTATGATGGCAGTCATATCCGGTAACTCTGTGCTGCGCAGAATCTTATACTGATGCAGATTAGTGGGGACCACTTTCCCGTTTTCCAATTCGCATTTTTCCAACATACCATAACCCGCACCCATAGCCATTCCCCCGTAAAATTGACCTTTCAGCACTTCCGGATTTACCGCTTTACCTACATCGTGCGCTGCAATCATATTCAGCAAAGTTATTTTCCCCGTATGCGGATTAACCTTTAATTCCACTGCCTGACAGCCGTAAACCCATGTAAAATATGCTTTCCCTTGACCGGTTTTCTCGTCCCAAGTAACTTGCGGAGCTTGGAAAACACCAAAACTGTAAGGATATTCCTGACGCGAATACATCAATCGAATTGCCTCATTGAAAGAGATTTTGCAGGATTTATCAGTATTGTATAGATACTCATTTTCAAAAATAACTTCTTCGGGCGCGCAATGTAAATCATTTGCCAACACCCGTGCCATTTGTGCTTTTAATTTTTCTGCGGTTTTGACAACCGCTCCTCCACCCATCAAAGTTCCGCGAGACGCTACAGTTGTTCCCCCGTCAGGAATATTGGAAGTGGAGGATTGACGATAACGAATGCGCTCTTTATTGACGGAAAGATGCTCTGCACAAAGTAAAATCATGGCACTTTCACTGCCTTGACCGTTTTCGTGGATTGCAGTTTCCAGCAAAATACTGCCGTCTTGCTGAACATTGATGATAGCGCTGTTGAAATCGGTTCCTTCTGCACCCAAACTCATTCCGCGATAACTTAATGCCAAACCGATGCCGTACCATTCTTCCTGATTGGGATTGCCCCATGAGCATAGTTTCCTTTTATTGTAATAATCGCTCTCTTTCAATACGAGATCCAAAACTTGCTGCAGACTGACTTCATGGTCTTCCAAAGTCTGACCCGTGATGGTAATTGACCCTTTTTTCACCAAATTGCGTCGCCGCATTTCTATTTCATCCAACCCGCATTTTTCCGCTGCCATTTCGATCAATTGTTCAACGGCAAAGTTTACCTGCGGTGAACCAAACCCGCGCATGGCTCCGCAAAAAATGTTGTTGGTGTAAACTCCGTAAAGGTCACATTGGACATTGGGAACGACATAAGGTCCGCAACACTGAACAGTAGAACGCCATGTTACCCATGGAGTTACTGAACAGTATGCACCCCCGTCCGCTACAATGCGAATTTTGGCGAAAGTTATATGCCCGTCTTTTTTCATTCCCAATCTGTATTGCAGCTTGTAAGGATGCCGTTTGTAACTTTCACGCAAACTCCACTCGCGCGTGTAAGTCATTTTTACCGGACGACCAGTCAAATATGCAGCCAAAGCTGTTCTGGCACAAACTATGGCAGCAGTGTCATCTTTGCCTCCAAAACCGCCTCCGACATAAACTGATTTGACTTCTACATCACTTAAAGGCTTGCCTAAAGTGGAGGCAACAAAACGACGAGTGCTGAAAGGATGCTGCATACTGCCATAAACTTCCATTACTCCATCAGACCTTTGCCAACATAATGCCGCTTCCGGTTCCAGATACGCATGTTCAACGCGTGAAGTGTTAAACTCTTGCTCCACAACAAAATCCGCTTCTTCTTCTCCCGCTTTTATGTCTCCTCTGCGCACGCAATGATAATTCACAATGTTACTTCCAGGCTCAACATGCACCAGAGGAGCCCCTTCTTTTAATGCTTCTTCCGCATCCAAAACGGCAGGAAGCTTCTCTGCTTTAAGTTTGACAAAAGGAATAGCCGCCGTTGCCTCCTGTCTTGTTTTGGCTACAATCAGCGCAATTACATCTCCTGAAGAGCGGATAAAGTCATGTGCCAAAATCGGATAGTCCTGTATAATCTGCCCGAATTCCAACTTTCCGGGAATGTTTTGCCAAGTGACAACTTTCACTACTCCCGGCTGTTTTGCTGCTTCTTCAGTGTGAATGGCAATAATCTTTGCGGAAACAAAATCGGTATAAACAGGAACTGCATAAAGACAATTGGGAAGCTTCAAATCATCTGTGTATTTAGCCTTGCCCGTAACTTTGGCATAAGCGTCATTACGCCAAGCGGGATGTTTTTTCCCATCGGATTGCATTTTAACCTCGGAAGAAAGTAAAGTCGGCGTGGTGAGTAAAATCCTGCCAAGGATTGTAAGTATTTGCAAATGAAGGAATAACCGGAATAGGTTTCGATGCCGGCTCGCGTTTCAGAATAATGATGTCCGCTTTGGAACCTTTTCCCAAACTGCCGAAAGATGGATATATATTTAATAAACGAGCGGGATTAATGGATAGAAGAGCAATCAAACTGTCCAAAGTTATGATATCCGGATGCACCAACTGTTCATACAACAGCGGAAAAGTAACACCCATACCGGCTAATCCGCTCGGGACCTGTTCCAAATTATCTTTATACCTGTCTTTATCCTCTTTGGTAAAAGGACAGTGATCAGTGGCAACGACATCAATTAACCCGTCTTGCAATAATTCAACTAAAAGTCCGCGAGAATTTTCACTTCTCAAAGGCGGAGTACACAGCCAGCGATGTCCGTCCGATCTTTGCAAATAAGAGTCATTCAACAGCAAATATTGCGGAGCGGTTTCACAAGTGACTGGAGCGGAAGTGCGAGCTTCATTAATTAAAAGCACTGATTTTGGGGAAGAAACATGCACAATGTGCACCGGATAATTATGTTTAACAGCCAAATCTAAAATACGCTCCACAGCCTTAATTTCAGCCGATTCCGGACGGCGTAAAGTGCAGCCAAAAGGATGGTGAAAAGGATTGGCTTCAGAGTATTTGGCAATGATTTTATCGTCTTCGCAGTGAACAAAAATTGTCGGTTGCAGGTCAGAAAGCTCTTCCATCCAACGCTCTATTTCTTCATAGGAACGATACAACCCGTTTTCCTTATAAGTAGTATAAAATTTAAGATCACAGTTATTTTCCAAAAGCGGAAGAATATCTTTCACTTCCGAATTTTTGGGGGTAAAATGCCAATGCACTTTACCACAAAACTCCTTTTGCGCTTTTTCTTTGGCTTCTTCATATTGCATAGATAATATTTTTTCTTCATCTTCGGAAGAAGAAGCTTCTGTAAGAAAAGCTCCGATAGCTGCAACTCCGCATTTTTCCGCAAGTTTGGATAAAGACTGCCAATCGTCCGCTAAATTAAGTCCGCAAACTTTTTCGCCGATATGGACATGCGCGTCACACACTGCCGGCAAAAGAAAAGTATCCCTGCAATCAATAATTTCCGCCTCAGGAAAGAATAGTTTTTCTCCTGTTTGGATAATGACACCGTTTTCTGTTACAATATCCAATTTGGCAAAACCTGTATCCTGCCATACCAATCCGCCTTGCAAAACTTTTTTCATTCTATACCTCCACTGCTTCAGGATTTTTTAATCCGTGTCCAGTTATCAGTAACACGATTTGTTCATTTTTGGCGATTATATTCTGCTTAATAGCAATGCTCAAACCTGCTAAACCTGCAGCGGCAGCAGGTTCTGCAAAAACACCGGTAGTTTTGGCTAAAATTAATTGAGCTTGCCTGATTTCGTCATCAGAAACGGTGACAGCTTCGCCTTTTGTTTCTTGCAAAGCGCACACAGCCCAATGTGCATTACTTGGTGTTTTGACCGATATGGAATCCGCAATCGTAGAAGGAGATTTGGCATCGGTATAAAAGCCGGTCTTAAAATAGCGGGTTATGGCATCGGAACTGTTTGCCTGAACGGACAACAAATGCGGAAGCCGATCTATTATTCCGGCTCTTTTCAGATCTAAAAATGCTTTATGCACTCCCGCCAAAATTACACCGTCACCTACCGGAACGACTATCCAGTCCGGAACTTGGAAATTGTTTTGGATAAATATCTCCAGTCCCGCAGTTTTTTTGCCTTCTATCGTCAAAGGATTGTAACCCGTATTTCTGTTCAAACCTTCGTTTTTAGATGTATATTCCAAAGAAGCCGCAAAAGCGTCATCATAAGTTCCATCCACTGTGATCAAGGTAGCGCCGTGCACTTTAATTTGCACAAGTTTGGCGGCCGGAGCGGAATGCGGAACAAAAATAACTGCTTCCAAACCTGCACTTGCACAAAAAGCCGCCAAGGCACAAGCGGCATTTCCCGTTGATGCTGTTACTACTTTATTAATCTGCAGGCGCTTAGCTTCAGCTACAACAAGTTGAGAAGCGCGATCCTTAAGAGAACCTGTGGGATTGAGACCGTCATTTTTGATCAGAATTTCGTTCAACCCAAGGAATTTTGCCAATCTTACGGAAGAAAACAAGGGAGTATTTCCTACCGGCAGTTCCGGATAAAATTCACTTTCCACTGCAGAAAACAGGTCGGGATCCGGATTTCTATGCCAGGCAACACCGATTTTTTCGTAATCAAACAGCGCTTCCAAAACCCCGAGCAGAGGAATTCCGCTTCTATAATCTTTTGCGCAAACAGGACAAAGATAGCGAACTTCCTCCCGCGAATATTCTTTGCCGCATTGAGTGCATCGGTAACCCGTTAAATACATAATCTATTTCCTATTTCCCCAAATAATTCCTGCAAGAAGATTGTTTACTTCCTGAAAAGGAATATTAAATTCGTATTTCTGCTTATTCCCGATTCAGAGTATAGACGAAAGCCGCATAAAATGCAGCCGCTTGTGTTAAATGCTCAATCGGACAAGCTTCATTTGGCGCATGAGCATAAACTTCGTTTCCGGGACCCAATCCCAGACAAGGAATGTGATGTTTGCCCATAATCGCGACGCCGTTCGTGCTGAAAGTCCATTTATCAATAAAAGGCTGTTTGCCGAGCACTTGTTCATAACTGTAGGCGGCAGATTTCAGCCAAGGTGAATTTTCCGGCAGCACCCAAGTCGGATAATATTTTTCCGTAGGATAAATCAGCCCCGTATAAGCCTTTTCCGCATACTGAAGAACTTCTATTTCCGCATCGGGAACGCCGGCTCTAAGGCACGCGTCCTGAACTTCTTTAACGGCACTTTCTTTCGTCTCACCAAAAGTCAAGCGTCGATCCAATTGGATTGAAGCCGCATCAGGAACCGCACATTGCGAAGGCGAAGAAAAGAAAATTTGCGTCACTGCAACCGTTCCCTTGCCCAAAAAAGGATCATCTTTCAGGCGTGCGTTCAGTTCTTCAATCTCCAAAGCAATTCTGCTGATTTTATAAATGGCGTTATCACCTCTTTCCGGAGCGGAACCGTGGCAGGAAAGGCCTTTTACTTTCACCAAAATTTCCATCCGACCTCTGTGACCGCGATAGATGTTCAAGTTTGTAGGTTCCGTAATTACAACCAGTTCCGGAACAAGTTTTCCCTCTTGAATCAGGTATTGCCAGCAAAGTCCGTCGCAATCTTCTTCCATAACGGTGCCGGTAAAATAGACGCTGAATTTATCGTTAAAACCAAGCTCTTTAATTATACGCGCGGCTGTTAACATTGAAGCCATACCGCCTTCCTGATCAACACTACCGCGTCCGATAACCATTCCGTCTTCCACCACAGGCACAAATGGATCGGTTTTCCACAAAGATAATTCACCTGCATAGACTGTATCAATGTGCGCATCAAAAGCGATAATTCTTTTCCCCTGACCAATCCGACCGATGATGTTGCCCAATCCGTCAATGCGTATTTCGTCAAAACCGACGCGTTCCATTTCGTTTTTAATGCACTCAATCACCTCTTTTTCCTTTGTGGAAAAGGATGGATGACTTATCATATCGCATAAAAAGCGCGTCGTTTCCCCTTCGTATTTCTTGGCGGTTTCCATTATTTTCCGATACATTTTTACCTCCCGGTCTGCTATAAAATCAATCTATAAATCTATGCTTAAAATCTTGCCCATAACTTGGATGCACATTCCCGTGACTTTGCTGCAGCTTCTTTTTCATCCAAATCCAGTTTCAAATCTTTATTTTGGTAAAGAATTTTGCCTGCACAGATAGTAGTATCAACGACAGCTTGGGAAAGTCCGTAAATGATGTGCCCCACCCAGGAAGTTTCATCCAATGGAGTGGGCGGATAATAATCAAATAAAACAAGGTCCGCTGCCATTCCTTCTTTAATCCTACCAAGCTTATTACCCCAATACCGATTTGCCAATATTGCATTATTTTTCAGCAGTGCATCTGCAATTTCCATGAAGCCTTGTGAAGGATCGTGCTTCAAATGTTGAGCCCAAATACCGCATCTGATTTCTTCCGGCATATTCACAGTCATCGCATCAGTCCCTAAACACACCATAATCCCTTTCTGCACAAGATTTACCACATCCGCTATTCCGACACCGTTATTCAAATTGGATTGCGGATTATGCACGACCGCTACTTTCAATTTCGCCAAAATTTCCATCTCATTTTCATCAATATGCACGCAATGCGCAGCTATGGATTTGTCATTCAGGAGGTGAAAATCATTCAAGCGATTGACTATTCTTTTGCCGTAATGCAATTGATTGAATTCTTCATCGGAAGCTGCTTCGGCTACATGGATATGAATACCGCAATTTAAATTTTCCGTTTCAGCCGCAATCATCTCCAAAGTTTTATCGCTTAAAGTGAAAGCGGCATGCAGACCGAACAGCCCTTTGAGAAATTCATTCGGTTCCGCTTGAATAAATCGGAGCCAGTTTACATTTTCCTTCACGCCTTCCCGCATCTTGTCTTCACCATCTCGATCGCTGACTTCATAGCATAAATTAGCCCGCAATCCGGTTTGGCGAACGCTTTCGGCAATTTCTTCCAACGAACCTGAAATCATTCCCGGCGAAGCATGATGGTCTATTATTGTTGTAGTGCCGTGTTTTATCGCTTCCAATTCAGACATCAAAGCGGAATAATAAATATCATCTCTATTCAGTTTTTTATCCAGTCTCCACCACAAATTATTCAGGACTGCAGTAAAATCTTTTGCGGGAATGGCTTTAGTCAAGCCGCGCACCATAGTGCTGTAAAAATGATGGTGAGCATTGATGAAACCCGGCACTGCCACCTTCCCTTCCGCATCGATTTCAATTCCGTCAAAATCGGGAAATTCACTGCGGGGAGCAAGTTTCTTAATTATACCATTTTCTATCAGAATAGATTTATCTGTCAGCACAGGATTTTCGGGCTCGAGAGTAAGGACAGTAGCCTTGTTAATCAATATCTTATCCATCCGTTTCTCCTTTTTATCGATAAAATTTCCGCCACAACGCATCTGCTTATTTCAGTATCTTTTTCTTTAAGCGGAATCAGCTTAACTTGTCAATTATTTTATTTTCATTTTCCTTGTAAAGTCTTTTCCATAGGACAAATCTATTTTCTGGAAAATTAGCCGCAATTTTTCTATTTTGCCAAAAATGCTTTCCCGAAAAGAAAAAACTTATCTCTTGCTTGTAATTATCGGAGGGTTAACGGAGGGTTAACGGAGGGTTAGCCTCCGTTAACCCCCCGCTGAATACAAAGAAGAGACATAGAATGAAAGCAGATTTAAGCTGAAAAGAAAAAGGAAAAAAGAGAGGATAAAATAGAAAGCGGATTATTGTTTTCTGAGCAGATTAAACTGCGCTGCCAGAGCGACGGCTGCAGTCTCTGCCCTAAGAATGCGGGATGATAAACGAATTGCGGTAAAATGTTGACTGTTTAGCCACTGAAATTCTTCGGCGGAAAAACCGCCTTCCGGACCCACAAAAAAGCAATAATTGCGGTCAAGCTTCAGACTGTCCATCCAATTATTCGGCAAATTTTCCGAAGCAAAGACCGGTTCGTAACCCGCTTGCTGAATTGCTGCTATCGCTTTTTGCAAAGGTAGAACGGGATGAATGAAAGGGAGCCACGGATTGTCACATTGCTTGATGGCACTCAAAGCAGTTGCTTGAAAGCGTTTGACGGTGTTAAGGGAAGCAGTTCTGACAGAGTATTGCGTCCGCATGGGAAAAAATTCTTCCGCGCCGAGTTCAGTGGCTTTCTCCACAATCCATTCGTCATTTTTATTGCGCAATAAGCTGAAAGCCAGACTGAACGCGGGTTGAGGTTTCGGCGTAAAACGCGTTTCCAGAATTTCCACCTGCGTATCATTCTTGCCGATAGAAATAATTTCCCCTTTCCCGAAAAAGCCTTTTCCACTGTTGAGGAAAATTATATCTCCTTCTTTATTGCGCAAGACATGAGCCAAATGATGATGTTCCTCTCCGCTTAAGCGCACGATTTTAACTATGTTATCCAGCTCTGGGCAGTAAAAAGAAGGCATAGATTAATCAGGCAAAATACTCTTTTAATCTGGTAGCGAAGCTTTTCCCCGGTTTCAATTCCCGCTTGGCATCGTAATTTTTCAGTTGGCTAAACAGCTCAGCTTCCTCTTTACTCAAGCGGGTGGGAGTAACGACAACTATTTCTACCAGCAAATCACCGTTCCCGTAAGACGAATGTAAAGTGGGTAAGCCCTGACCTTTCAGACGAAAAATGCGACCTGTTTGAGTTCCTGCGGGAATTTTCATCTTTACGCTTCCCTGCAAGGTCGGAACTATTATTTCTCCGCCTAAAGCAGCTTGCGAAAAAGAAATTGGGCATTTGATAAATAAATCTCTGCCGTTGCGCTCAAATAAGTCATCCTTCTTTTCGTGAATTAAGACCAGAATATCGCCTCTGCTGCCGCCTCTAGGACCGACATTACCCTGTCCGCGTAGACGAATATACTGACCTTCTTCCACTCCTGCGGGGATTTTTACATTAATTTCGCTGACTTTGCCTATCCTTCCTTCACCGTAACATTTCGGACAGCGATTTTTTATTATTTTGCCTTCACCTCTGCAAGTGGGACATTCTGAAACGGTCTGCATTTGACCAAAAAGGGAAGGACGAACTTGCCTCACCTGACCTGTCCCTTTGCATTGCGGGCAAGTTTCCACTTTTCCGTCTGCGCTGCCGGTGCCGTTACATCTATCACAAGCATCCTTGACGCCGATTTTGATCTTCTTTTCCACGCCTTGTGCTATTTCTTTTAAGGTCAAGGAAAGCTCTATCTGCAAATCTTCACCACGATTGCTGCTTTGACGGTTACTTCTTACTCCCCCGAAACCGCCGCCGAATAAAGTTTCAAAAATGCTGCTGAAACCGCCGCCAAAAATATCGTTCAGGTCATCAAAATGGCTGAAGTTACTCCAGTCAAAGCCTTGACCGCCAAAGGAGTTTTCTATTCCCGCATGACCATACTGATCATAAATTTTTCGTTTTTCCGGGTCGGAAAGAACTTCATAAGCTTCACTGGCTTCCTTAAACTTTTCTTCCGCTACTTTATCATCCGGATTTTTATCGGGATGAAACTGCATTGCCAGCTTACGATAGGCTTTTTTTATGGTGGAGTCATCGGCATTTCTATCAACTCCTAAAACCTCGTAATAATCACGCTTGTTTGCCATTATAACTCCATTTTCTCAGCACGAAGGGCACATGAAGAAACATAAGGAAAATTTTCCTGCCGCATTATTAATCCGGATTAAATATTTTCTGCGGCAAACTTCAGCTTTTTCCTTACCGGCAAAGGCATCTATCCCTTATGTTTCTCTTGCCCTCTTCGTGTCTGAATTCCTTACTTTTTATCCTTGTCGTCTACCACTTCAAAATCTGCATCAATGGGACCTTTGTCCTCTTGAGGCTTTTCCTCTTCAGGACCTTGAGCAAAATCCTCCGGATTAAAACCTTGAGCACCCGAAGCGTATTCCGCTCCGCCTGCACCTTGCTGCTGCTGTTGAGTTTGAGCATAGATGATTTCACCCAATTTTTGGGCTTTCTTCATCAAAGTTTCTCTCGCTTCATCCAGTTCTTCTTTGGTAGCGGCTTTCTCATGCTTTTCTTTGGCATCTTTCAAAGCTTCTTCCAGAGAAGCTCTGTCATCGGGAGAAAGCTTGTCTCCGTGTTCCGATAAAGCTTTTTCCGTAGAGAAAATCAAACTGTCCAATTCATTTTGCGCAGTCACGAATTCCTGCCGCTTCTTATCTTCTTCCGCGTGCATTTCCGCATCTTTAATCATGCGGTCTATGTCATCTTTATTCAGACTGCCCGCACGATCAATAACAATGGACTGCTCTTTGCCCGTGCCTTTATCTTTTGCAGAAACATGCAAAATACCGTTTGCGTCAATGTCAAAAGTCACTTCTATTTGCGGAACTCCTCTCGGAGCAGGCGGAATGCCCACCAAATCAAATCTGCCGAGCGATTTATTATCCTGTGCCATAGGCCGTTCACCCTGCAAAACATGAATGGTGACTGCTGTCTGATTATCCGCGGCAGTGGAAAAAACCTGACTTTTCCGGGTCGGAATTGTGGTATTTCTTTCAATCAAAGTAGTCATAACTCCGCCCAAAGTTTCAATTCCGAGTGACAAAGGCGTGACATCAAGCAGCAAAACATCGCTTACTTTTTCGTCTCCACTCAAGATTGCACCTTGAATGGCAGCTCCGATAGCGACGACTTCATCAGGATTTAACGAGTAATTTGGTTTCTTTCCGAAAAATTTTTCCACCGCATCTTGAACTGCAGGAATACGAGTGGAACCGCCAACCATCAAAACTTCATTGATATCGGAAGTGGAAAGTTTGGCGTCCTGCAACGCTTTTTGACAAGGACCCATAGTGCGTTCAACTAAATCGGCAGTCAACCGATTGAATTCGCTTCTGGATAAATCCAAATTCAGATGTTTGGGTCCTGTGGCGTCGGCAGTGATGAAAGGCAGATTGATATTGGTTGTTTGCGTGCCGGAAAGCTCGATTTTTGCTTTTTCGGCTGCTTCTTTCAAACGCTGCATAGCCATAGGATCAAGCGATAAATCTATGCCTTCCGCTTTCTTAAACTGAGTCAAAATCCAGTCAATTACCCGTTTGTCAAAATCGTCTCCCCCTAAGTGAGTATCACCGTTTGTGGAGAGAACTTCCACTACTCCGTCGGAAATATCAAGGATGGAAATATCAAAAGTGCCGCCGCCTAAATCGTAAACCGCCACTTTCTGTTCTTTTTTATTTTCCATTCCGTAAGCCAATGCGGCAGCGGTCGGTTCATTGATAATTCGCTTAACATCCAATCCTGCTATGCGTCCTGCGTCTTTTGTAGCTTGACGTTGGTCATCATTAAAGTAAGCAGGCACGGTAATAACCGCCTCAGTTACTTTAGTGCCGAGATACGCTTCCGCAGTTTCTTTCATTTTAGTCAAAATCATAGCGCTGATTTCTTGCGGAGTGTAATCCTTATTTTCCACATCCACATGGACGCAAGCTTGACCCTTTACGCCGGAAATCACTTTAAAAGGCACTTGCTTGATTTCTTCAGTAACTTCCGAATAAGCTCTTCCCATGAAGCGCTTAATGGAATAAACTGTATTTCGGGGATTAGTTACAGCTTGACGCTTCGCCAATTGCCCCACTAAACGTTGTCCGTCTTTCGTAAAAGCCACAACCGAGGGTGTGGTTCTGCTGCCTTCAGCATTTTGAATAACGACAGGTTTTCCGCCTTCTACGACGGCAACACATGAATTTGTAGTTCCGAGGTCTATACCTATTATTTTCCCCATGTTATAATCTCCTTTTATTCTTCTTCTTCTTTATTTTCTGCTTTTCCACCGGAAACTGCCACTCTGACAGGTCTGATAACTTTATCGTGCATCATATATCCGTTCTGGATAATAGCTGCCACCTTTCCTTCTTCATATTCATCGGAAGGAATATGCACCAAAGCTTCATGCAATTTGGGATCGAAATCTTTGCCCAAAGCATCTATGCGTTTGATGCCTTCTCTTTCCAAAGCGGATTTTAATTGCTGTTCAATGAGGATAATACCTTGCACGAATTTATCCTTTTTCTGCTCTTCAGTCAGCTGCTGCAAAGCTCTGTCAAAATTATCCCATACTTCGCAAACCGCCAGAGCCAACTTTTCGGAAGCGAATTTAACCCAATCTGCTTTCTCTTCATTAGAGCGTTTGCGATAGTTATCAAATTCCGCCATGGAACGCAGATATTTATCTTTCCAGTCGGCAACGCCGGCTTCCAGTTCTTTGACTTTGGATTGCAAGTTTTCTTGTTCGGGAGCAGTTTCGGCAGCAGTTTCCAATTCTTCTTCCGCTTCCGCTGCTTCTTCTTCCAAAGTCTGCTCCAGTTCTTGTTCCAGAAAATCTTCCTTATTTTTTTTCTTTGCCATTGTTCATCCTTTCCGTTGTTGTTTTTTTGACCATCATACCGCGTTTGGTCGTGGTAGTAATAGTATTGGCAACATCGCGCACCAGAGGAATGAGCTTGCGGTAATCAGTTCTGACAGGTGACACGATGCCCAGGTAACCGGGAATTTCGTAAATTTCATAACGGGTGTAAATCACGGCAAAATTTTGCCAATCAGGCGCACTTAACTGCTCACCCATCAGGACATTCACCTTATTCAAAACCTCATATTGGCGCATCAAATTCAAAAGAATATCTTGCCTTTGAATTAAATGAAGAAACTTCAGCATTTCTTCCTTAGAATCAAATTCCTTCTGCTCCAAAAACTTGATGCTGCCGTCAAAGTGAATGTAAAAGTCCGAAATCTCAATAAACGCTTCGTGCAGTTCACGTAAGAACTGCTTCAGCAAAGGATTTTCCTCTTCTATACTCTCGCGCATCTCCACCAAATATTTATTGGCAATGTCGTAAATGCGCAAACCCACCAATTCGTCATTCAGATATCGCACCAGTTTCTTCAGCTGAACTTCCGAAATATCATATTCGCATTTCATAATCACAGTCTTATCCAATCCACTGTCCAAACTCATCACAAACAAGAACTTATTCGGTTCAATGCGAAAAACTTCCAGCTTACTCAAGTATCCGGAAGAAACTTCAGGTTCAGCAACAAAGCTGAGCTGATCGGTTTCCTTTGCCAAAAGCTGCATAATGTAATGTAAAGCACGAGGCGTATCTTTGTAATGCTGAATTAAGAGCTGCCGCAAAAAATCCATATCCCCGAAAGTGGTCTTACTATGCTGACTTTCTATACTTTTAAGGTATTGCCGATAACCTTGAACTGTGGGAATGCGTCCCGCTGAAGTATGCGGCTGCTGAATCAGATTCATCTCTTCCAACTTGAATAAATCTATCCGTAAAGTCGCAGGGCTGACATTAGTCAGATATTTCTCATTCAGCATTCGTGAAGACACCGGCTCCCCGGATTGAATATATTCATCCACTAACGCACAAAGCGTTTGGTTCAGCCTTAATTCATTTTTCTTCATTTTACTCAGCTTCTTGTTACCTTACAACTATTAAATTATTTATTCTAAGCAACTGATAGGGATAATTAGCACTCTTCTATCTTTTTTGCTAATCTATAAAACAAAATATTTGAAAAGCGAAAATTGTCAATCAAAATCTTAGACTGCTAATTTGTCGGGGGCGTTGGTCATAATCTTCTGCAGCTCTATTTGTTAAGCACTATTCTAATAAATTGCTTTTAATTGCTTTAATTGAGAAAAATTTTTAAGCAAAGGTCTGTTCCGGCAGAAAAAAGCTTTACCTTCTCCTCTTCAAAATTTATAGGGATAATCGTTCTGTTTCTGATGTCTCAAATCATACAAACTATCCAATCTTATTTTAAGTTGGTTTCGCATCTCTCGTTTTTGCGTATTTAATTTATGAGGTTGTAATATAGATTTAGAACTACATAATAAATTTTCCGCTTTTCTGTTCCAAATAGCAGTTTCAGCAAGAGCAGGAGAAATCCATTCCGCTTCATAACAGAGTTTCAGGAACTGGGAGAAAAATTTGCTTTGAGCCGGATTTTTGTAATGAGTAACAATTCCCGCATTGGCGATAGCGGTTCCTTCAATTTCCAAATAAGAAGGTTGAGGCAGCAATAAATCGACCGGAGCGTTTTCTTCCAAGAAGGGCACAACCGCTATTTTGAAAGCATCTTCAGTTGCAAATTCCGGATATGCTCCATAACTTAAAACAAAATCGCCCGCAGTTTCATCAGGTTTTATCCCCAATGCCGACATTCCTGCCAGATTGGGAAAATCCGATGTCATCAGCACATTATTTGTTATACCGGTAATTTTTCTCGCTTTTTCCCAAACGGCAAACGCTTCCGCTTCGCTGATTTGATTGATATTATAAACGAATAAAGTATCTTTGTCCGCATCAAGCGCTCCCAAATCATTGGTAACAACATCGGCAAATTTATTAAAAGCTTCGTCGGGCGGATTGACTAAAATCAGTTTTGCTCCTTGTCTTTGGCGTAACCGAATAAGAGTTCGCAAAGTGTGGCTGATTTTGCCGATGATGACATAAGTGCGGAAATTCTCCAATTGTTCATAAGGGACAGCGGAAGGAAATTCAGGCCAAAGCTCATCTGAAAACATAGATTGGCAGCCGTTGGAAGAGAGCACTGCATTTTTATTTTCGGCAATTTGTTTGAGCACCAGCATTTCTTCCAAAGTGGCGAAAGGCGTAACTTCAAGCCGCATTTGCTTTGCCTTTTTTGCTTTTTCTTTCATCAATTTACCTGCTTCTGCCCATTCAATCGCATTCCAATTTGCTCCTTCTTTAATCATAGGTTGCTTCAATCTGTCATCAGCGAACAAAATTTGCCAGCCAAACCTGCCTTGGAAGCAGAGATTTCTGCCGTTAAAGAAATTGTTGAGCAGAGGTTCGTCTTCACTTTCGGGAGTGGTAATTAAGGCAATTTTGTCGGTTTCCGCTTGCACTTTAATTGAACATCCGGTTCCGCAAAGGCCGCAGCTTTGAATTGTTTCTTGTCTCGGGTGCGGATTTAATTTATAATGTAAATTGCGTTCAGTCAACGCACCGACGGGACAGACATTGATGCATTTACCGCAGGCTTCGCAAGTTGTCTCAGTTAAGCTGTTCCCGAATTCGGGTGCCACCAAAGTAGGAAATCCGCGATAAATATAACCCAAGACTGCCGCTCCTTGAACTTCGGCGCAAGTTCGGACGCAGCGTCCGCATTTGATGCATTTATTAGCATCACGCAAAATAAATGGATGAGAGGCATCAATCGGATGATGATTTTGACTGCCCCAAAAACGGGTTGCGTCAACTTTGTAGTCTGTTGCATATTTGCGCAAAAAGCAGGTTTCATTCACTTGACAGCCGCACTCCAAACACCGTTCAGCTTCAGTTTTTGCTTGCTGAAGAGGAAAGCCTTTTTCCACTTCCCGAAAACCTGATTTCGCTTCCTGCAATGCTATCTCAGGCATCTCTTCCCGCGGACGAACAGGAATCTGCTCATATTCCTTTTTTGATACTTCCCGGATTTTTTCACCTTTTTTAGAAACAAAACTGCTTGGGGACGGTTGAATTTCTTCCCCTTGCAAAAAACGCTCTATCATTTCTGCTGCCAATCTGCCGTCGGCAATAGCTTCCACGGCAGTAGCTGCACCACGTCTAAAATCGCCTCCCGCAAACACATTTGCCAAACCTGTGAACATAGTATCTTCATTGACTATAGCAGTAGACCAGCGACTGATGGGAAGGACTTCCCCGTCAATATTGTTTTCCGCTTGCGCAAATATTTCCACATCCGGCACTTGCGAAATAGCGGCAATGATATTATCAAATTGTTCGGTGAAGAATTCACCGGTCGGTTCAGGGCGTCTGCGGCCGCTGTTATCAGGTTCTCCCAATTTCATTTTCTCTATTCTAACTGTATGCAGACAGCCGTTTTCACCTATATATTCCACGGGATTGGACAGCATGTAAAAAGTGACGCCTTCGCTTTCTGCAGCGTCAATTTCATAATCTTCGGCAGGCATTTCGTCTCTGGTGCGCCGATAAATTATAGTCACTTGAGCGCCCAAGCGGACACAAGTTCTGGCACAATCAATGGCAGTATTGCCACCGCCGATGATTGCCACTTTTTTACCAAGTTTGGGAGTTTGACCCAAAGCATGAGCTTTCAGGAAATCCGCTCCCAAATAACAGCCTTCCAAATCGCTTCCTTTGACGGGCATGGGAACTGCTTTTTGCGCTCCGATTGCCACATACACAGCGTCGTAATCTTTACTCAACTGCTCCAAAAAGATATCCCGTCCCAAAGTTTTGCCGGTTAATATCTTCATTCCGTTGCTGCACATAAGCTCAATTTCACGCTCCAGAACTGCTTTGGGCAATCTGTATTCGGGAATTCCGTAACGCAGCCAGCCTCCTGCAGCGGGAGCAGCTTCAAACACATCAACTTCATAACCCAAATTGGAAAGATAATAACCGCAAGTCAAACCTGACGGTCCCGCACCGATAATAGCAACTTTTTTGCCTTTGGGCGGCTGTTTTTCCGGAACATAATTCCAGAAATCATTCAAATCGTTATCGGCAGCAAATCTTTTCAATTGGCGAATGGCGACCGGTTCTTCAACTAATTGGCGTCTGCATTCCTTTTCACAAAAAGCGGGACAAACGCGTCCGATGGAAAGCGGCATCGGCAAAGTTTCTTTAATTACGCGCACTGCTTCATGATATTGACCGTTTGCAATCAGGGACACATAAGTCTGCACATCCACTTGTGCGGGACAAGCAATTTTGCAGGGAGCCACGCAATCCGCATAATGATCGCTGACCAGAAGTTCTAAAGCCATTTTCCGTGCTTGATGAATTTCTTCACTGTCGGTCGTAATATCCATTCCGTCAGTCAAATAAGTTCCGCAGGAAGTGACGAAGCCTTTGCGTCCTTTCACTTCCACGGCGCAGACCCAGCAGGAACCGTATGGCTTCAATTCTTCGTCATGGCATAAAGTCGGGATTTTTATCCCCTGTCTTTTTGCCAAATCCAGAATGGTCATTTCCGTATCTGCAGCCATTTTTTCGCCGTTCAGAATAACTTCTATTTTTGCCATTTTCCGCTCCTTAATCCTTTATCACTGCTTGAAATCTGCAATTGGTAAAGCAAGCACCGCATTTTATACACTTGCTTTGGTCAATGCTGTGCACTTTTTTAACTTCACCGCTGATGCAACCGACGGGACATTTACGCGCGCAGAGAGTGCAGCCTGTGCATTTTTCCGGGTCAATACTATAAGTCAATAAAGCGGAACAGGAGTGTGCCGGACATTTTTTGTCTACGATATGCGCCAAGTATTCGTTTCGGAAATAGCGTAAAGTCGTCAGGACAGGATTGGGAGCAGTCTGACCTAATCCGCACAAAGAGCCTTTGATGACATTTACTGCAAGCTGTTCCAATTTGTCTATATCTTCCAACTCACCCTTGCCTTCGGTAATGCGGTTCAAAATTTCCAGCATCCGTCTGGTACCGATACGGCAGAAAGTGCATTTGCCGCAGGATTCGTTTTGCGTAAAATTAAGGAAGAAGCGCGCAATGTCCACCATGCAAGTGTCTTCATCCATAACGACCATTCCGCCGGAACCCATGATTGCGCCTGTTTTTGTAATGGAATCATAGTCCACTGTCGTATCCAATAATTCAGCGGGAATGCAGCCTCCGGAAGGACCTCCCAACTGAACTCCTTTGAATTTCTTATCATTTTTGATGCCGCCTCCCACTTTGTATATTACATCGCGCAAAGGCATACCCATCGGAACTTCAATCAAGCCGCTGTTCTTAATTTTCCCCGCAAGAGCGAAAACTTTGGTTCCGGAAGATTTTTCAGTGCCGAATTTGCGAAAAGCCTCAGCTCCGTTTATCATTATCCACGGGATATTTGCCCAAGTCTCCACATTATTGATATTAGTAGGTTTACCCCAAAGTCCTGCTTCCGCGGGAAAGGGAGGACGGATGGTCGGCATTCCTCTTTTGCCTTCAACGGACTGCATCAGAGCAGTTTCTTCGCCGCAAACGAATGCTCCCGCGCCTTCTTTTATGTGCAAGTCAAAACTAAATTGCGAGCCCAAAATATTTTTGCCCAAATATCCTTTCGCTTCAGCGTCGGAAATTGCTTTTCGTAAATGCCTTATTGCCATAGGATATTCCGCACGAATGTAAATATAACCTTCATCCGCACCGATAGCGTAAGCCCCGATTATCATTCCTTCCAAAACTGCATGCGGATCACCTTCCAAAGTCGAACGATCCATAAATGCACCCGGATCGCCTTCATCAGCATTGCAGATAACATATTTTTTCGCGTTTTTCGCATTATGCGCAAATTGCCATTTCAAACCTGTAGGAAAACCGGCACCGCCTCTTCCGCGCAAACCTGAATTTTTGACCAGCTCGATAATCTCCGAAGGCTGCATCTGAAGAGCTTTTCTGATTGCTTGATATCCGCCCGCAGTTTCATAATCTTCAATCTTTTCCGGATCTATTTTTCCGCAGTTACGCAGCACTATTCGCTTCTGATTTGCGATTAATTCATTATGGACAGCAGGTTGCCTGTCGTTTAATACTATGTTTTTATATTGCAGATTATCGTTCAAATAGCCTTCCAATACGGACGGAACATCAGCCGGAGTTACTTTTCCCAACATAATATTCGCTTTACCTGCTCCGGATAATTCCAGTAACGGTTCTTCAAAACACATCCCGATACAAGCAGTTTTTTCCAACTGCACGGGCAGATTTTTTTCTTGAACAACCTGCTGCAAAGCAGTCCAAACTTCTCCCGCACCTGCTGCAACACCACAGCTTCCCAAACCAAGTCGAGCGATAATTTTACTCATTCTGCTCTCCTTGATGTTTGTATTTGTTCAAGATGCCGGGAATCTTTTCCGGAGTGAGTTTACCGTATGTTTGTTCACCGATCATGATAACCGGCGAAAGTGAACAGCAACCCAAACAGGCTACTTCCATAACAGTGAACAATCCGTCCGCAGTTGTGTCCTCAACTTCCGTGAGCTTTAAATGCTCACGCACCGCATCGGCAATACTGTTTGCACCCGAAACATGACAAGCGGTCCCTTTGCAAACTCTGATTATGTATTTGCCTTGCGGTTTTAAGCGAAACATAGCATAAAAAGTTGCTACTCCAAAGATTTCGGCACATGGGATACCTGTTTTTTCGGAAACATATTTCAAAATATCCTGAGTCAGGTATCCCCGCATTTTTTGAATTTCCTGCAAAAGCGGAATTAGAGCACCTTTTTGACCCTTATAGCGGTTAAGTAAAGCGTCAAGTTCCGGTTTCGTATTTTGCATTCCGCCTCCTTTTTTTATCTAAGATTTTATACTTATTCCTATTATCTTGTGCAAAGAGATAAATCTCTTTCCCACAGCGGTATTTTTAATTTTAATCATTACCTGCTTTTTGTATTTTATTTTTTTCTATTTTCTCATTAATTATTTATCTGTCAATGGAAATCTTCCCCGCTAATAATATTTTTAGCTGCCCCCCAAATATATTACTTCTTACCCGGAAAAAAATGTTTTATAAACTGAATTTCAATCTGCAAAATTATTAATCTTGCTTATAATTATCATAACAAATTCTTCTTTGCGGCCCACTTCCCTCCTAATATCCTGTCGATATCCAGTCGATATCCAGTCGAAATTAAGTCGACTGGATATCGACTGGATATCGACTGGCTCACCAGCAAGATGTTAGAAAAATATAAATTGGAAAAGGGCAAATGCTCCCCGGCGAGGAAATTTTCCTTGACTAAATAAAGCGATAAAATTCACTTATTTGATAAGTTTCAATGCTGATAAGGAGCCGAAGATAAAATGGCGATTTTGCTGAAGACTACGAAAGATATTGAAGCGCAGTTGGATCAATTTCTGGATATTTTGAGCGATACTGCTATGCTTTACCGGAAAGCAATTGAGGATTATCTATCCGAACGCTTTGAACAATTTGAGCAAAGACTGCAGGCTATTCGGGAAAATGAGCACAAAGCGGATGACTTGAGGGTGCATATCGAGCGCTTTTTATACGAGCACACTCTGATTCCGGAAAATCGGGGTGATGTTTTAGCCATATTGGAAAACACTGATGAAGTGATCGACAATATGAAGGATTCCATTGTGCAGTTTTCCATAGAACTGCCTGAAATTCCGGACGCTTTGGATGATCTTTTCCTTCAAACTGCCGCTGCTTCAGTTGATGCAGTGGACAATCTGGCAATGGCAGTTCGCTCCTTTTTCCGTGATTTATCCGCAGTTAATAATTATATCCACAAAGTGTATTTCTTTGAACGGGAAGCGGATCAGTTGGGAGAAAAGCTGCGTCGGCTGATTTTCACGCTGGAAATTGATTTGGCACATAAAAATCAGCTGAAGGAATTCGGGCTGCATGTGGAAAAAATTTCCGACTATGCGCAAGCAGTATGCGACCGCTTAGCCATTTACACCATCAAAAGGCAGCTTTGAACCTTATTTTGTGGCAGCAAACACAAGTTGCAGTTATTTTTATTGACATGAATAAATTGATCTTTCAGAGTGTAAATGTAGGCTTTTAATAATTCGGAGGAAAGATGAAAAACTCTGTGTTTATGCTCTTGGGAATTGTCGCAATCTGCTTATTCAGCTGTTCGAAAAAAAGCACTGAAGTTCTTGACGGGACGGTCGAAACCCCGTATTTCAGTTTGATTTATGACATCTATTTCCCGCCGCAAACTCTTTCCATTACCTGCGGCACGGTTGATGCTGAAATCAGATACACTTTGGATGGCACTATTCCAACCAAAAAATCTAATCTTTATTCTGTCCCGCTGGAACTTGATTCCACCGTAACGGTTAAAGCCGTTGCCTTTAAGGAAGGGTTGTATCCGAGTGCCGTGGCTTCCAAACATTACATAATGTATATTCCGACTGCAGAAGATGCAAGAATAATAACAAGTATGACAGCCCTGCCCGATAGTGTTTATGCGGATGATGGCCTCACTCGGTCAGAGATTAGCGTGACGGTTAAAAATTTAAATGACGATCCCGTACCCAACCAACAGGTTCTATTCAGAACCAATCTCGGAAACGTATTATCTTGTATTTCAACCGACAGCACAGGCGTGGCAAAAACTACTTTTTGGGCTCATCAGGAAACAGGAATCGCTAATATTACCGCCGTTGTCAAATATTATCATCCCGATTATTCAGATTTTTTAATTTCTGCCGATACCGCCTATGTCAAAATAAAAGTAAATGCCTTACCGGAAAGCCCTGCTGAAGTGAATTCCATCCGGTTTGTGAATACCGAAAACATATACTTGTCTGTTGCCAACACAAGTATGGTTGATAGTTGGCAGCTTCGGGTAAAGCTGTTCGATCAACACGGGAACATAGTTACAGAGCCGCATCAGGTCTGGTTTAGAATTCTTAATCCTCAATCGCCAAATGGTGCAACTCTTAATAATTTTCCGTCTCAAGACTCAGTGCTTGCCGTTTCCAATAACGGAATTGCTCAAATTACACTTTACGCCGGAACGATTGTAGAGTCCCCGATTATTAAGGCATCCTGCACGGACTGCGGTCACTACAGAGAAACCGTAAGGGGAAACATCTATATTCACTCGGGACCTGCTTACCGAATGGAGATTTTTGCCGGCGGTTTTAACAGCGGAGAAAATATGGGCAACGGATATTGGAGAATTTTAGCCGGAGTTCATGCCTATGACATATATAATAACATCGTAGAATATGGAGTCTCAATCTGGTTCGATATACCCGATAACGAATATAACTGTCAAATCTATAGCAACTGCTATGTAGGCAATGAAAGCGTATATGGCGATTCGACTGCCGGAACGGCATATACCGCAATAATTTATCATGGTCTTTGGTCAGGCGCAAAAATAACTGTCAGAGCAAGAACAGCGGGAATTTACGGTAACGAAATAATAGCGGAAAAAGAAATTACTTTGCCTATAAATCAACCCTGCATTAGCCTTGAGATAATTCCCGCATATCTTGTTTTTCACGGTAATTCAAATCCTTCTCCAACTTCCGCTACTGCCGTCATTAATGTTTATTTGAGCGACAGTCAAGGCTGCCCTTTAAGTTATTGCTATCTTGTTCTTTCTTCCGAATACGGTCATTTTGAATATACGACCGGAACAAATACGGATCCGGAACATTATAATCCGCAAAGTACACCTTGGATAATTGTTACTTCAACCGGCGGAACAGCTCAAGGTCTGATCAGATTTTATGCTGAAGATATTCCTTATGACGATCCGACAGATAATCAACCTACAGCATTAACTTCTCATCTTACCGCTACTTTGCAGGGAACAGATGTTTCCGTTTCTTGGACAATAATTCTGCTTCGTTATGCATAATAGGATTTAATTTGGGTTTATTTTTTCTGAAAGTCTTGCCCCTGATTTTGGCTTTCTTTTTCGGGTATTTCCTGAAAAGCGTAAAATTGATGAGCAAAGACGATGCGGGAGTAATTCTGCGTTTAGTGCTTTCCGCTACTTTACCGGCTTTGACTTTACTTTCCATCCTCAAAATTAATCTGAAATTAGAACTTCTGTATCTTCCTTTTACGGCGCAAATCGTAGTCTTTTGCATTTACGGAATTGCTTGGTGGGTCGGCAGAAAGTTAAAATTACCGCAGACGACATTCGGAGCTTTTTTGGTCGGATGCATGATCATGAATACGGGTTTTTCCCTGCCGTTTTTTCAAGCCAGATACGGAATAGAAGGATTTGCCAGAGCGTCACTTTTTGACATCGGAAACAGTTTTTTGATTTATACTTTTGTCTATTTCAATGCGGTTAAATACGGTGCCAACAATGTTTCCGGCAAATTTGACTGGATGAAGTTCGTGAAACTGCCTCCGTTATGGGGACTTTTAATCGGACTCATAATCCGACTTTGCAATGTGCAAGTTCCGCAGTTGGCATTTGATTTTTTGAGTTTGGTGGGGCAGCCGACCGGTGTTTTAATCATGCTGGCTTTGGGTCTGGTGTTTGAACTGAAGCTGCACAGACTGTCTGCAATCGCTTGTGCTATTTTTATCAGAATGGGATTGGGTCTGCTCTTGGGATGGCTTTTGACATTGATTTTCGGCATCACGGGAATGACGCGCACAATCATTATCGCCAGTTCAAGCACACCTGTCGGTTTCAATACTTTAATCTTCGCCAATCTGGAGAAATTGGATCGGGAATTTGCCGCCAACTTAGTCTCTTTTTCCATCCTGATCGCATTGGGCTACCTGCCTTTGATAATTTGGCTTTTCGGTTAAAGCGTGCAATTGCATATAAAGCATGATTATGAATAAAACTGAGAATAACTTTTCCCGACAGTATAAAAAGCAAATTGCCGCCGTCATCGTAATCTTGCTCAGCGCTTTTTTAGGCATCGGTTCCAGAAGCGCAAAGTTTCCGCTGCCCGATTTTTTCAAGCTTTATACCGGCGATACGATGTGGGCATTGGCCTTTTACGCTTTTTTTACTTTGCTGCTGTGCCGCTCAAAACAATGGACAGTGTTTTCGGTAACACTTGCTTTTTCTATCCTGATAGAAGTTTCACAGCTCTGGCATCCTTCTTGGCCGGAGTATATCAGAAATTACAAATTGGGCGGATTGCTTCTCGGATACGGTTTCCATTGGAGTGATCTGATTTGCTACACTTGCGGCTGCTGTTTGGGTGCGCTCATCTTTTCCCTAATAAAAAACTCAAATACAAATTCGGATAATTAGAACAAAATATCCGCTTGAAATTGAGATAAAATTTCCCGTTATCAAATTCATTTATAAATTTCATTGCTATATTTTGCCAAAACTCTGCCTTGCCAATCGGAAAGTTTAACTTCTCACAGGTTCTTTTTACTTCGCGAAAACGGATATTTTGCTTGACATTAAGTCTTTATTAAAATCGGAGTGTAAGAACGTAAAAAATAATATAAATAAACAGATAGAAGAGGGAACGGAATGGCGCTCTTTGATTTTTTGGGCATGATGGGAAACGACATCGCCATTGATTTGGGCACAGCCAATACTTTGGTATATAAAAAGGGAACGGGAATCGTTATAGACGAGCCGTCCGTGGTAGCTGTTTCGACAGATAACAAGAAAATCATAGCCATCGGACAACACGCAAAAGTGATGTTGGGCAAAAATCCGGATGAGGTGCGTGTAATTAAACCCTTAAAAGATGGTGTGATAGCAGATTTTCAAGTAACGGAATTAATGCTGCGCAACCTGATTTTAAGAGCGCAAAAGAAAAGATTATTAGTGCGTCCGAGAGTAATTGTATGCGTTCCTTCCGGAATTACGGAAGTGGAAAAACGCGCCGTTCGTGACAGTGCATTGCATGCTGGTGCACGCGAAGTTTATTTGATTTCCGAACCTGTCGCAGCAGCAATCGGAGCAGATTTACCGATTGATCAAGCCTGGGGTAATATGATTATGGATATCGGGGGCGGGACAAGTGAAATTGCAGTGATTTCTCTTTCCCATATTGTGGTGCACAATTCCATTCGTGTGGGCGGAGATAAATTGGATACCGATATTATCAATTACTTGAGAAAGAAGAACAATTTGTTTGTGGGTGAGCAAACTGCGGAAAAAATCAAGTGCACAATCGGAAGCGCAGCTCCCTTAAAAGAAGAACTGACAATGGATGTTCGCGGACGGGATATAATTTCAGGTTATCCCGTCACTCTTAAAATCTCTTCGGAAGAAATCAGAGAAGCAATGTCCGAAACGGTCAGCACTATGATTGATGCCATCAAGCGTTTGTTTGAAAGAACTGCGCCTGAACTTAGTGCCGACATTGCTGAACGCGGAATTTTCCTTACCGGTGGCGGTGCTTTATTGAAAGGCTTGGATGAAAAGATTCGGAAGACAGTCGACCTTCCCGTTCATGTAGTACCGGACCCGTTGGAATGTGTAGTCAAAGGAGCGGGCAAGGTTTTGGATGATGTTGAGCGCTATCGGGAAGTTCTAATCAAAAAGATAGAGGATTAACGGTTTGCGCTTGATGTGGTTAAACGCTATCTAATTCCCGGGATTTTTTTCATATTAGCGCTCCTTTTGTTTATCGGAGGAGCGAATTCCCGCACTGCTAAAGCGCAATGGCTTTCCCGAACAATCTTTCTCCCTTTTCAAAAAACGTTAAAAGCATATTCCACAATCCAAGAACTAAAACAGGAAAACTTTGAACTGCAGAATAAAGTCACGCAAGCGGCTTTGGAAAATCTGCTGTTGCAAAATCAACTGAAAGCTTTGCAAACCAAACAGAATTTCAGTTTTGAACTGCACGGCATTCCGTTCGTCATGGCTGAAGTTGTAGGTTACTCGGGTCAATTTCACGACCGTAATTTAATCATCAATAAAGGTGCCAAAGACGGAATCGAAATAGACAGTCCGGTGATTTACTCCGACGGAATTATCGGTAAAACGATTGTAGTAAATGCGGAAAACAGTATTGTGCTGCCTTTGACCCATTCTCAATTCCAATTGGCGGTAATGGATAAAAATACTAATGTGCAGGGCATTCTGCAATCAGATTTACAAGGCGTGACTTCCATGAATTTGATTAAGTTGGGTTCGCAAATCAGCATCGGCGATACAATCGTGACTTCCAATCTCTCCAGACTTTTTCCCAAAGGCTATCCGGTCGGAAAAATCAGCCGCATTAAAGAATCTCAAGATAATATGTTCCTCAGCGCTCAAGTTATTCCTTTCACTTTGATTGAAAACCTTGAGCATGTCTTTGTCTTAAAAAAGGCTTTTGTCCGTAAGTCTTTTGAGCCGCTGCCGGAACTTGAAAAATCCGTCCCGCCGGACTCTATTGAGGTAAAATAAATGAAACAAAAAAATCCTATTATTGAAGTCTACAATGTTCGTTTTGAACGCATTCCCGTGAAGACGCGCATTCTGACAAAAGATGACGCTATGGCGGAAGTGGTGAAAGAATATGCATTACCTTTAATGCGGGCGGGTGACATACTTTCCATCAGTGAAAGTCCGCTTGCCATCACTCAGGGAAGAGCAGTCCCCGTGGCGGAATTAAAGATCGGTTTCTTGGCAAAAGTGTTGTGGCGTTTTGTGGCAAAAGTTCCTTACGGAATTGGCTTGAGAGCACCATCCAGTATGCAATGTGCAATTGACGAATGCGGTGCAGGAAGAATTCTTTTTGCAGCTGCCGTCGGTGCTTTGGGTAAATTGCTCGGCAAAAAGGGCTGGTTTTATAAAGCTGCGGGAAAACAAGCCGCTCTTATTGACGCCTGCGGAACTTCACCTGTCCCTCCATACAATGAAACAGTAATCAAAGGTCCTTTGCATCCGGAAAAAGAAGCGCAAAGAATTTCCGATAGAATAGGCTATCCCGTTGCAATAATGGATATTAACGATATCGGAGGAAGCTGGATGATTGGTGCCAGTAAAGGAGTTTCCAAACATTTTATGGAAATGGTGATGAAAGATAATCCCCAGGGCCAGGCTGACGAACTTACGCCGATGTGCATTGTGAGGAGAGTTAGTTGAAAGTTTGGCAGGTGCTGAAGACATTAATCGGCGGCATCATTATCCTTTATCTGCAGGTGCTGTTTATGCCTAAACTTGCTATCGGAGGAATAATTCCCAATCTTTTTCTGGGCTGGATCGTCTATCAGGTGTGGCATAAACAGATGAATATGCTTATTCCAATCCTGTTTGTGTTGGGACTTTGCTTGGATTTGACAGATCCCGCACAACTGGGTTTGCAGACTATTCTTTTCATTATTTTAGCAATCGGCGCAGACGAATTTCACCGTCCTTTGGAGAAAGATTCTTATCTTACTTTGGCGTTAAGCGTGGGATTGGTCTGCTTTTTGTATTCCATTCTCTTATACTTTGTTTTCGGTCTCCAGTCATCTTTTTCCGGTAAATTGATTTTGTTGAATTTAGGTTTGTTCTTTTATAATCTGGTAATTGCTTTGCTTGTCACCTTCACTTGTGAATTTATTTCCCACCTCAGGCTTGATTTCAGGGATGAATAAACTGAGCTTCTATCATTATTTCCGTATTATTACGGGACTGCTGACTGGCATTTTGTTTTTTGCTTTATTTCGCTTGCAAGTGGTGCAGGGAGGATATTACAAACAAATAGCGGAAAGCAATTTTGTGCGATTGCGCAGAATTACCGCTACCAGAGGTGAAATTTACGACCATAAATACAGACCGATTGTGGAAAATATCCCTTCCCTCAATCTTTACCTGATTCCGGGCAGAATAAGAAACAACAATGCTTTGGCGTCTTTTTTAGCCAAAGAATTGGGAATTACGCAACAAGAACTGCAGGAAAAGATAAACAGCACCCGCTTCCGTTCTTACGAAGACATTATCGTAGCGGAAAATATTCCTTACGATCGCGTCCTTACTCTTTCGGAACAACTTTCCTATTTTCCCGAACTCGTCTTCCGGACTGAAACTACCAGACATTACCTTTATCCTAATCATTTTACCGGCTTCGTCGGCAGAATTAACGAACAGGAATATCAAACCTATAAGAATGAAGATTACACCATTAACAGTCAAATCGGGAAAACGGGTCTGGAAAAATATTATGAGGTTTTGGTAAAAGGAAAGGACGGACGGGAAATTGTGCAGGTAGACGCCGCCGGACGAAATTTGAACCTTTTTCACAATGAAAAGACTATTCTTCCAGTGAACGGATTGGGGCTGATTTTAACGATTGATGATGACATCCAACAATTTGCCGAGTCCATCTTTCCGGCAGGAATGAGAGGTGCTATTGTCGTTATGGATGTCCGGACAGGAGCGATTTTAGCTTATGTCAGCAAACCTGTCTACGATCCCAATCTTTTTATGTCCAAATTGAGTTTGGAGGATTGGAAAGCGCTTAATGATGACATAGACAAGCCGATGCTGGATCGTGTTATTCATGCTGCTTATCCTCCCGGTTCTGTTTTCAAACCCGTAACCGCGGGAGCGGGTTTGGAAAAAGGAGTAATAAATCAGTATACTCTTCTGGCTGATTGCAGAGGAGGTTTACAAGTCGGAAATCGTTTTTTCCGTTGTTGGACTGCAGGCGGACACGGAAGAAACAATGTAATTAATGCCATAAAAGTTTCCTGTGATGTCTTTTTTTATGATCTTTCTCTTCATCTTAATTTAGACGATTACTGCAACTTCGTTCACAATTGCATGTTAGGCGTAAAAACGGGAGTGGATTTGCCCAATGAACGCAGCGGTCTTTTCCCCGATACAAAATGGTATTATCAGCACTTGGGAAAAGCGATAAGCATTACCGGACAAAAAGTCAATTTGTCAATCGGGCAAGGTGAAGTGCTGTGCACTCCTTTGCAAATTTGTGCTTTTTATGCGGCTCTTGCCAATAACGGAATATGGAATCAACCGCACCTGTTGGAAAAAACTGTCGGCAATTCCGTAGCTGCACAGCAACCTATAACTTCAATCAAGCAGCAAAGATTGCCTTTATCGGCTTCCAATCTGCAAATCATTCAGCAAGGACTTTACAGCGTGTGTAATGTTGCCGGCGGAACCGCTACAAGCGTAAAAGTCAAAGGAGGCACAACTTACGGAAAAACTGGTTCTGCCGAAAATTTACGAGGGCGGACAACTCACGCCTGGTTCAGCGGATATTTGGTTACGCAAAAACCTGAAATAGCTGTTACCGTTTTTATGGAAAATGCCGGTCACGGAGGAAGTGCATCTGCACCCTTGGCAAATCGCATCCTTAATTATTACATGGGCAACTATCAAACCATCAAAGCTCCGGTGCAAATTCCTCCTCAATTTCAGGAACAAAATTCAATCAATCCCGAAGAACCTGATACGCAATCTGCACCTGAAACCGTTACACCTGTTGAAAATACCGAGGCTGACAATCATGATTAACCGCAAAAAATTTGATTTCACTTTAGCAGTTTTACTGCTGCTCATGATTTTGATTGGTATCGTTGCCATTTATACTGCTTCCACCAGCAAAATAGGAGACCAAATTGCGGTAAAAAATTTTTGGTGGCGTCAATTAATCTTTGCTTTTTTGCTTATCGGCTTACTTTATCTTTTACTCAGGCTTCCCATGCCGATTATAGATTTATTGATTGCTCCTCTGTATATTCTCAATCTGATACTGCTTGTTATTGTGCTATATATGCCTGCTGTGAACGGTTCTCATCGTTGGCTTAATCTTATGGGCTTTTCCTTTCAACCGTCGGAAAGCGCAAAATTATTGACTATTTTATTAACTGCCAGATTATTGTCAAAGGAGCATCTGAGTGAAGCAAAACAGCTGTTATACGGATTGCTTTGCGTGAGCGGACCTGCAGTTCTGGTCTTTATTGAGCCTGATATCGGAACGAGTTTAATTTTGGTGGTGAGTTTATTTGCGATGTTTACGGCAGCAGGCCTTCCGGTTTTTTATCTGCTTTTACTCATTAGTCCGATAGTCAGCATAATTGCTTCCTTTCATTGGCTGCTGATTGTTCTTTGGATAATTGTTTTGGTTTTTGTTTTGCTGAGATTCAGGTTATCGTGGGTAACAATAACCGTAGCCGCTATCCTGAATTTGTTTTTTTGTTTGATCATGCCTGTTTTTTGGGGAGGCTTGAAGGAATATCAGCAGGAGAGGATTTTGACCTTTCTGGACCCGATGCGTGATCCCTTGGGAGCCGGATATCAAATTATTCAGGCTAAAATTGCCATCGGTAGCGGTGGCACAGTTGGCAAAGGCTGGTTAGAAGGAACACAGAAGAACATGAATTTCTTGCCCGAACATCATACCGATTTTATTTTTTCCGTGATAGGCGAGGAATTCGGATTTTTGGGGTGCTTGTTTTTGCTGGTCTTATTTTTTATTTTATTTTGGCGTCTGACCGCAGCGATAAAGGAATTAAGGGTTCCGGAACGCAGGATTGCAACTTCCGGTATTTTAGGTTATTTAGTATGCCAGACTTTTATTAATGTAGGAATGAATATTGGTCTGGTTCCCGCAACGGGAGTACCTTTGCCATTCATCAGTTACGGCGGTTCAAATCTGCTGGTGAACGGTTTGGCGATCGGCATTGTCCTTAAATATTTAAATGAACGGGGATTTATGAAATGAAATTATTTTATCGGCTCTTTATTTTCTTATTTCTCATTCTGGGCGGTTGTTATTCCGGCTCAACTTTGTATTATATGGATACCGGTGAAGTCAAGGCTCCGAACTTGGTGGCGAATCCGAGTTTTGAACACGGGAATCAACTTGTATCCTCCGCTCCCGCAAATTGGTATGTCATAACCAGTTCCAAAGAATTAATTACTCCGATGGAATTAGATTCCACGGTAACTTTGGCGGGAAAATACTCTCTGAAAATCCCCAAATGCGACCAAAATATGTATTTAGTTTCCGATGCTTTCAGGATTAATCCCAAAGGTGTTTTTTTCGTCAGATGCTTCCTCAAATCCGCCACTGCCATGAAAAAGCCCGTCAAAATTCACTTCTGGACATATGACTCCGCCGGCAATAAGAAAAACTCCTTCCAAAAAAGTCTGAAACTGAAACCGGAATGGAACCAAGTCTCAATGACTGCAGGCTTCCTGAAAAAGAATACCGCTTTCGGCAGAATAGCCATCTTTATTCCCAAAGATACCGGAAATCAAATTTGGCTGGATGACACAGGCTGCTATATGGTGCACGAACTGGAAAAATAACATTCCCTGATTCATGCGCTTATTAGTCCAAAGGGTTAGCAGAGCGGAAGTTTATATAGAGCGGAAATTATATTCGTCTATAGGTAACGGTATGCTTGTCCTGATCGGCATTTCCGCTTCTGATACGAGTGCCAGCATTCCCAAATTAGCCAAAAAACTGCTGGAATTACGCATTTTCCCCGATGCCGCAGGCAAAATGAATCTTTCCGTTCAGGATGTGCAAGGCTCTTTATTAATAGTATCTCAGTTCACTCTTTACGCCGATTGCAGGAAAGGCAGAAGGCCTGATTTTACTAAAGCAGCAAGTCCCAAAACTGCAGAACTGCTCTATGAAAATTTTATCGCTGAAGTTAAAAAGTCCGGACTTGAGGTGCAGACTGGCATTTTTGGAGCAATGATGCAGATATCTCTTGTCAATGAAGGTCCGGTCACGCTTATGTTAGATTCGGACGAACTGTAAAAATCGGTTTGGATGTTTGTGTTTTATCAGCCTTTGAAAAATGAATAAAAAGAAGCAATTGGCGTATCTCCAGGCAGTTTTATCCATGGCATTTTGGGCACTCACTTTTGTTTGGATTAAAATTGCTTTTATTTGGTATAAACCTCTGGAAATTGTTTTCTTGCGTCTTTTGTTAGCAAGTGTGCTGCTCATTTTATTTGCTCTGCTGACCAAACACAAAGAACAACCTCACGGGAAGGACATTTGGCAGTTTGCTTTGGTAGCGTTCTTTGAGCCTTTTTGCTATTTTATGGGCGAAGCGAACGGTATGCAGTTTGTTTCTCCCACTTTGGGTTCGTTGATTATATCCCTAATTCCTTTAGTGACAGTTTTTGCAGCTTGGCTCTTCCTGAAAGAAAAAGTAACCTTACGGCTGTTTATCGGCTTGATAATTTCCTTATTCGGCGTAGGACTTTTGGTCTGTACTTCAGGCGAGATGAGAGCTACTCTCAAAGGTGTAGCTTTATTGCTGGGAGCTGTTTTGGGCGGAACATGTTACGGATTATCGGTCAGACGCCTTACGCTTAAATACACAACTTTAACGATCGTGCTGTGGCAAAATGTATTCGGAACGCTGTATTTCCTACCTTTCTTTTTACTGGTGAACGGCAAACACTTCTTTACCATGCAGCATTCAGCCAAGGGATTATTGACTATTTCCGCAATGTCAATTTTTGCCTCAGTCGGAGCCTTCGTTCTCTACACGGGAGTAATTCGCGAATTAGGTGTCATCAAATCCAATCTTTTTACCAATCTGATTCCCGTTTTGACAGCTGTTTCGGCTTTTATCCTGTTGGGAGAAGTTCCAACTTGGCGTGCTTTCTTTGGCATCATTTTAGTGATTACTGGCTTATTTATCTCCCAAGCAAAGGATATTCGTTCCGCTTTTTTGCCTTATGACTAATTGGTTGTCTTTTATAACTTTCCTAATAACCACCCCGAGTCCACCCCGTATCCACCCCGAGTCCACGCCGGTGAAGTCGGGGTGGACTCGGCGTGGATACGGGGTGGATATTATGCAAAGCGGAGAATTGGAAGAAGCGTAATCGTTCCGATTATAGTATCTGCTTCAATAATAAAGAATTATATTATAAAGTTGTCATATATTTGCGGATTTCGGGATATTTATCTTGCCAGAAAAGCGGACATTATAAACTGGACCCAAAATAACCCGGAGGTTGAAATGAACGACCAAGAAAAAGAAAATCACAATCACGCTTGTAACTGCGAAGATGAAGAACCCGAAATCGATACAATAACTTTGGAATTGGAAGACGGCTCCAAACAAGAGTTCCTGATTCTGGATACTGTAGAATTCAATGAGAAGTATTACATTGCTTTAGCACCGGTTGATTCCGATGAATATTTCATTTACGGTTTTCGCGATGCAGGTGAGCATACGGAATTCTTCTCTATTGAAGACGAGCAAGAATTTGATAGTGTAGCAGATATTTTTGAGAAACGCTTTGCTTTAGCAGCAGCAGAAGAAGAATAAAACAAAACTGCTTTTAATAAGAAGGAAATCGGCATAACTCCGGTTTCCTTTTTTATTTGTATCAGACTTTTGTATATGCGGAGAAGATTTTTATGGTAAGAGCTAACCTATGCTTTCGCCTTAATTTTTTTGAGAAGACCCCCAGATCTGTCCCTACTATAATAATTTTCTTAATTATTAAGATATGTTATGTATTTAATATAATTCAGCAAGTCTTAATAAATTATAACTCATTTTCCTGTATGAAGATGGTCCCTATAAAATAAAGGACATGTATCACTCCTTGAAAGCCTGTGCAATTTAGAGCACGGGCTTTTTTTATGCACCGGAATTTAAAGAAGGATATTAGGTTACATCAAACTGAGAGGATCAATATCGATGGCTATATTGATAGAGGAAGGAAGATGGAGTAGTTGCTCCAATTCCTGCATGGCTTGAGAAAGGATTTCCGCATCTTTGGCTTTGCAGATTAAATGCCAACGGTAAAGTTTATTGACTTTACTGAGCGGAGCGGGAACGGGTCCTAAAATTATTAATGCCGTGTTCTGATATTTTCCGGAAAGTTTTTCTATCGCAGGTCTGTAAGCAGTGAGAGCAGATTTGAGTTTTTTTTCCTCGGAACAGGAAAAGACTATGCGTCCCAAGCGATAAAAAGGAGGATAAAATAAACGCTTTCTGTATTGCATTTCTTCGTTGGCAAAACTGATGTAATCTTGGGCACAAGCAGAACGGACAGCATAGTGATCCGGATTCCAAGTTTGGATGATAACTTTCCCGGCTTGCTCACCTCTTCCCGAACGTCCTGCCACTTGAGTTAAAAGATTGAAAGTCCGTTCTGCAGCTCTAAAATCGGGAACATTGAGAGAAATATCTGCTAATATTACACCCACTAAAGTGACATTGGGAAAGTCCAATCCTTTGGATACCATTTGCGTGCCGAGCAAGATGTCAATTTCGTGTTTATGCATCTTATCATACATATAAGTATAAGTGTCCTTCCTTTGAGAAGAATCGGAATCAAGCCGCATAATGCGAGCAGAAGGAAAATAAATTTTGAGCAATTGTTCAACTTTTTGCGTTCCCGGCGCCCCGAAAGCAAAAGTATAACTTCCGCATGCGGGACATTTTCTCGGCACCGGATGATGGTAACCGCAATAGTGACAAACCATTTCCTCCCGATCATGATGATAATACAAACTAATTTCACAATTCGGACACTGCTGCAAAAGACCGCAACTTCGGCATTGAATAAAAGAAGCGAACCCACGGCGATTTTGGAAGAGAATAACCTGTTCATGGCGTTCCAAACAAGTTTGAATAGCATCTCTTAAGGTTGCGGAGAGAAGGTCTGCTTCAGGTTCGTCCCGTAAATCCAATAATTGCACTTGCGGCAAGCCTTGCGGTGTGGGTCTTGATAATAAAACATGCTTTTGATATTTGCCCTGCTCTGCATTAAACCAAGATTCCAACGAAGGAGTGGCGCTGCCTAAGAGAACTTTTGCACCTTCCATTTTCCCGCGCACGATAGCTAAATCTCTTCCGTTGTAACGAGGAGAACTTTCTTGCTTGTAGCTCGGCTCATGTTCTTCATCCACAATAATTAAGCCGACATTTTCTAAAGGAGCAAAAACAGCACTTCGAGCACCGATGACGATCCGGCATTTTCCTTGTTTGATTGACTGCCATTGTTCAAAGCGTTGCCGTTCAGTCAATTGACTATGCAAAATGGCAAGCATGGGGCCGAAGGCGCTGTAAAAACGATCTACCATTTGCGGTGTGAGTGCGATTTCGGGAATTAAAAGAATAACATTTTCTCCCTGTTGAAGATAATGCTTAATTACTTCAATGTAGATTTCAGTTTTCCCGCTGCCGGTAATTCCGTAAATCAGATGCACTCCGGTGGCGGAAGCATCATTCAGAATAGAATTGATAACTTCTTTCTGCTCATTTGTAAGAGACATTTCTCGTTTGGGACGCAGTTCGGGATAAATAACGGCTCTTTGCTCCACCTGATGAGGAACGATTTGGACTAATTGTTTGGCAACCAATGCCTTTAGAATAGCGTAACTGACCGTATCGGTAATTTCCTGAAGGGGAAATTCATCTGCGTGAGATGAAATAAGCTTCCAAGCAGCTGACTGTTTGGGAGTGAGTTCCGGCAAAGGGTCAAGTGGATAAACATGCAAATAATTAACAGTTTTGGGTTTTATTTTGCTGTCAAAAGAGCGCTTAACTTCTATCAGACCAAGAGCTTCCGCAGTCTCTAAAGTCTTATAAAAAGATTTGCCTTTATACGTTTTTTTTACATCAGCCGCCAGTTGAAACTTGTCTTCAGACAGAGCGGAATGCAGAGCTTTATAATCTGCGTCGGAATTATCTTTACCGACCCATTTGACTTGCGTGACCACTTCCGGCAACAGGACTGAAGGCAACATGGCAAAAACAGCTTTCCCGACCGAACAGCGATAGTATTTACTCATCCATTCCGCTAATGACAATAGCCTATTAGGTAAAATGCTTTCCGAATCAAGCACTTCCAAGACCGGCCGATAGGAAATCTTGGAATCTATCTCATCTGCATTGACTTCCCGATTACAGACTCCGGTAAGAAATCTGCGATTGAATTGGACAATAACTCTGGCACCGCGCGCAATTGATTGTTCAGATTGATAAATAATATCACTCAGGGCAGTTTGGACGGGAAGATAAACGGAATAGAATTTCATACAATAAAAAAGCCCCTTAATGAATAAGGGGCTTCTCAGCAAAGAGATTTTTCATTTGGTAAAAGTCATGATGAATTCGTAAGGTACCAGATGCTGATTATCAAAGCGCCAATTCTTGATTAATTTTTCCAGTTGAGAGATAAATTCAGGATAGAATTCACCGCTCATAGGAGTAATCTGGACACCTGCAACAGTGCCGTCGCTGTCAAGATACAGCAAAAATTTTAGAGTTCCGTACATAGCTTTAATTTGACTGTAACGTATGTAAAGATCTCTGATTTGAGGTTTGTAGCGGCTGACTGTTAGTTCAATTCTTTGCAATTCCGGTCTCGTATCGGCAGGAGCAGAACCAATATTCCCTTCGGAAACTTTTTTAACTTCAGGACCGGAAAAGCGAGTGATTACAGAAGAGGGGACATAAGTTCCGGGCTTACCGACTGGTGCAACCAAACGTTGAGCACTGCCGACATAAGTGGAAACATCACCGACCGGAGCTTGAGAAGAAAGTCCTTTGGGTCTGCCTGTGGATAAACCGGCCAAATTAGCGGTTCCCGACGGAACGGCTTCAGGATTAAAGACACTGCCGTATCCGGTTCCGGGTCCGACACCTAAACCTCCGCCACCGGAACCTGCACCTTTTCCACTACCACCAATTCCTGTTCCGGTTCCGCCGTATCCTTTACCTCCTATACTTCCTCCCAAAGTAGCAGCAACAATATCTTCTTCAGTAGTTACAGCATATAAATTCTTTCCGGATTGAGAACCTTTCCCGAAAAAACCCGCTAAACCTGTTGCACTACCCCCTTTGGCATATCCCTTACTATTTGAACCCTTACTTTGGGGACTTTGAATGCTGACATTGGCATTTTTATCTTCATAGGCGAATTCAGGCTCGGTCGAAGGTGGAACTTCAACTTTGGTTGCAGTGGCTTGTGCTTGCTCCCATAATTGAGTTAGTGTATCAGCTTGTTGATTTACCGGTTTGAAATAATCAAATAAAATTATGCCGATAATAGTTAGCGCTATGGTGCAAAGTAAGAAATTCCGGGTATGTTTTTGATAGGGGTCCAATTCCGAATGATGAGAATATTGACTGATAAGCTGAAGTTCTTCTTTACTATAAACAGGCTTGGTGAGCTCTACAAATTCGTAAGAAATCGTCCAATCGGGACTAATTTTTACATAACCGGCACTCTTTCCTGAAAGTTCAATCCATTGCTGAGAAGAATTTTTACCTTGTAAAGAATTGCCTTCAACGGGAACTCCCTCTTGCTGAAGCTCCATTCCTTTACCGAGCTGAAGATAATATTTGCCGTTTTTACGCTTGATGAACAGATACTTGGAAGGAAATTTATCATCCGGTATTTGCAGGAAAAGATATTTGTCATTTCCGATGTAGAGCTTGTTTCTAAAATCTCTTTCGGCTTGGACATGATATAATAGTTTGCCTTTGTGAAACAGCTTAAGAAGTAAAACCTTTTTTCCCATCTGCCCTCCTAATAAATTTGACGGGCAGACGCCTGCAGCCAATGTTCATCCTGAATCGTGGCAAAATAAACATCCGAAATTGATGCTCCTGCCGCTATTTTAATCAGGAGGGTAATGTATTGGCAAGGTATCTGTTTGTCTGCTTGAATTAACAAACAGGGTTTAAAGTTTGTTTTATTGGAGGCATTTCTAAGATTAATTTGAGTTGCCTCATGTTTCATAAAGTCGAATATTTTTTCTCTTAAGTCGGCAACGGTTATCAGCTCATCAGGTTTGCCGGCATAAATGTTATCAGGTCCAACCAAAATCTTATCGGGATAAACTTTGACTAAAACCGCAAGACCATTATCCATCAATTCCTGATTGGTAATAGTTGTTGGTAAAGTCATATTGACCGGAGCAGTTAAGCGTTGAGATTCAATGGAGACATTTTTTATCAAGAAAACCAGAAGAATAGTAAGAATATCCAATAGGGAGACAATAGAAATGGAAGAAGCTTCAGCGAATTTGCGTCTTACTCTTCTCATTCTCAGCCCCCTAAACCATAACTTACGGCTGCAGCTTTATATGTAACATTGGTGATCCCGTTTGCTTTACACAGGTCTATCACCTGAACCATATTGCCGTAGAGGACATCCGGATACACAATTATTGAAATATTATCCAAATTCAATTCTTTTTTCATTTGGGCAAGAGTATCATTCAATTTAGAAAAGTTGTAACCTTGATTATTATTACGAATACTGACAGGTGCTTTACCCCAGCCTCTGATTTCAAATCCGGGATATAATTGATTTCCTTCAGATGCCATAATAATTAATTTAATTTCCTGAGCAGGACCGTGACCTGTACCAATACCGCCGCTTCCGCTAATTTGACCGCCGGGAGCAGAAAAATTCAAGGCGACCATAGCCACTTGACTGATAACTACGATTGTCAGTAAAAACGGGACTATGGTAAGAAACAAGTTCATCAACGGAACAATATTAGGCATTTCGGGCGGACCTTGTTTTCTTTGGTTCCTTCTTTCGGAAGGGCGCTCAATCATTGTTTAATCCTTTATTGAGGTATTAATCTGATTAATTATTTTTACTTCATATTCGTCAATATCGGCAATCAGGCTTTGAGCTCTGGCCAGTAAAGCACCTTTGATTAAAGTAAGCGGCACTGCTGCCATCAATCCCATAGCCGTAGTTCCGATGGCAACTTTAATTCCTTCTGTAAGTTTTCTGTTCACTTCGGAAGTAGCTGCTGTAGACAGGGCTTTAAAAGCAATAAGCAATCCCCAAATCGTTCCCAACAAACCGAGATAAGTGCAAGTCTGAGCTAATACATCAAACCAGAACAGACCTCCGTCAAGTTTGTGCACCGTTTGCAGAACAGCTTCATCAAAAGCATTCTGGACAGAATCTCTCAATTCCTGACCCTTAACTCCCGAGGATTTCATTTCCTTGAAAACCTTCAGTCCGCTCCAGAAAATAAAACCTAAAGTCGTATTCTTGAAACTTTCCGATATCTTGGTAGCTTCTTCCAAATCATCGTTCTTAATATAACCTTTCAACTTTAGATAATATTTGCCGGCATCAATCTTTTCTTTGTGGTAAAGCTGATGATAGCGAACTGCAGCCAAAACAAGTCCGACTGCGAAGGTGAGGATAATCATATAACCCCAAAAGCCGCTGTCTTTGATAATTTCACCTATGGTCAGATGAGTATTCGGAGCAGCAGTCGTTTGGCTGAACAAAGTAATGCTCAACATTAAGCAAATGACTATTAGAATAATGCATTTCAATTTCATTTGGACTCCTTAAAGTAATTATTAAGTAAAATCTTACCTGTATCTCGGACATCATTTTTTTGTAACTTGTAATACCCTTTGGAAAGATCAGTCTCGGTTTTTTTCTGGTAACGTTCAATATCGGGTTTTAACGGTTCAAATTTAACGACTTCCACTTGTTTTGCTTTCTGAACCTGAAGTTTGGTAAATTTTTCTTTTGTATTTTGATTCGCCCCGGCTAAAAAGCTCGTTGCGAATAGAAGCGATAAAAGAGTAATCCAGATTTTCTTCATATTTAACCTCACTCCGTCGGCTCAGAAGACATACCAGCTTTTTTCAAATCGTAAATAATAAAAAGATTACAATAAACTGTCAAGGACTTTGCATCATTATTGAACAGATGCAGTTCCAATTCATTTTCCCCCGCCCGAAATTTGCCTTCGCCAAAGTTGAGCGCATATCTTACCACTTGCATATTGTCAATACTTAAAGTATCGATAGGGTTAAAAGTATATTCTATATTAATCCCGTTTAACATGATTTTAGTGTCTGCATAATATGGAGAAACTAAATTAAAGAGAGCGTATTCGGCAGGGATTGATCTGTCCGCAAAAGTCTTGATTATCAATTCACTTTCGGCAGGCATAGTCAGACTGTAATAATTCTGTCCCCTTGTCTTTTCTATAGGTTGATTGTAACTCCTGAAAACGGGGGGACTTGCACTTTCACTGTAATTAATCTGCCAAGCCTCATCGGGAGCTATTTCCTGCATATCATATTCCGGCAAAGCATTCAATCTGACCAAACGCTCATAAGCATTTTGCGTATATTGATTATGCATTCCCGGCAGATAAAAATACCTGTAAAGGGCAAGATTATATGGGTAAGCAAGCTGCAGTAATATCCCAGTATATTCTTTTTTCGCATTATCAAAACCGCTGTAAAGATTCTCTTCTTCGTTTTTATACTGCACTTTCAGAAGAGCAAATTCATTGCTGACACGCATATACTTATCCATCTGAACATTTAAAACTTCTACCGCATGATCGGAAATTTTCTCAATCAAATCCATACAACGCAGTCTGTCTTCCACGGGCAGTTCATATTGAGCTCCCTTTTCCAGCAACTGCTTTACTTTTTTAATTTCGGCAGCAGCAGAATTTATCAAAGCTTGAATTCTGTTTTCTCCCCCGGCTAAGTTAACATTCCATTTCGTTTGTGCATTTACGCGCAGAAGTTCATCCGGTGTTTTAGCTAAAAATCCATTTTCGATTGAAGCCAAAGTTTGCGCAAATTCATGAGTGAAAGCTTCTTTCGCTTGAATTTCTTTATATTCCGCCTGTGCTAAGGCAAAAGTTTCGTAGACAGGATCAAAATTCAGACGCAAACCTTCTTTCGTATAAGCAGCATGAACTTTCTTAAATTCGTCTATTTTTGCCATTGCTACAGGCCAATTTTTCTCCGCATAAGCTTCATCAAACTCGGTAGCGATAACTCTCAATTTTTCTTTTGCTATATTAGCATACCTCGAATAATTTGAAGGATACTTCTTGAAAAGAGTGCGCGCAGTTTCTTCATAGGCTGTTTTATCGCCTCTTACAAGTTGTTTATCAGCCAAATACTCCATTAAATGTTGGGTGGCAGGATCGGTGGGATATGTTTTTACAAAATACTCCGCACATTTTTCTTTTTCTATTTCAGCACCGGCTTGATCATAAACTGCTATTGCAGCCAAATAAATTTCGCTCGGTTTAGCAGAACCGTAATTAACTTTTTTAGCCAGCATATCATTATACAACTCTAAATACATATCTCCCGCTTGTTTAGCGGTGGCGGGAACTGACGCTTTCTTATCAATCAGGGTCAATCTTACTTGATAAGCCTCAAGCGTCATCGGATACTTTGAAATAAATTCACGCTTCAAATTCTCCGAGCGTTCATTCATGTTTAAACTATCTGCCAAAGACCATGCCAGTCTGTATAAATTCAATGCCTCGGAAGCCTTTTTCTTACTTGCCGCCAATTCAATCAGAAGCTCTATACTCTTGTCATACTCGCCTGCAGCCTTAAAAGCAGTTTGAGCTTTACCTTTATATTGGTCACTTTTTGCCGTATTCGCAATCGCATAATCTGAAGCAAGACGCAAATATGCTTCTCCGACTTCTTTTTGATTACCTTGTGCCGCCGAATAATCTGCATAATTTTGGATTTGCAGTAATGCATACTGATGCAATAATGCCTTATCTTTATCATTTAACGCATATTTTTCCGCTTCCCTATAATATCTTTCCGCTTCCTGATAATTTTTTTGCGTCTCATTATTCTGTGCCAAATGAATAAAAGCCGCTCTTCTCATCTCCTTTGTCACATTCCCGTCAAAATCCACTACTTTTTTATAATAACCGTTTGCCGCTTCCAATGAATGTTTGGCTTCTTCTAATTCAGCCTGTTTCATAATAACGGCAAGACACATCTGATCATGTTCGGGAGAACGATAACGCTCACTGCGCAAGACGCGTAAAAATCGTTCTGCGGATTGATTAAAATAGGATGCAGGGTCGTTATCCGCTATCGGTAAAACTAAATCCGGATGAGCATTCTTCATGGCAACTAAATCGGTCTTTAAGGAATCTGCCACAATCCTGGCACTGTTATATGCCATCCCTTCCAAATCTAAATAAATATTGTTATCGGGATGCTTGTCGTTATATTTATATATCTTGGCTTGCAAATTTAAATAGTCCGAAGCATTACCGGAAAGCCTTGCCAACTTCAAATTTTGCGCAATAATATTAGCTTCCGTTCGCTCTTCCCAATCGGAATGCGGCAAATTTCTTTCCTTTAACAACTCATCATAATCATAAACTAATTTACTGTATCTTTCCATGCCGGCTGCAGTAGGATGATCTACGAATTCGTTATTATACCGTTTCTCCAATTCCGCGTAAGACTTGCTCAGAACTTCCATCTGCCGCGCAATGTCTTTATTTTTATTAGCTTCATACCAGGAAGATTTAATACCGTAATTGTTAATTATTTTTTCGCGCTGAAGATAATATGCCTCATCTGCACTCAAGTCTCTTTTCATCTGTTCAGGATAAGCTTTATATAAAGCACATATTGAATCTGCCACCAGCGGATTATTCAAACTCAAAGGATCGGCTTCCAATTTCACTTGCAAAAAGTCTATTGCCTGAATCGGAATATACAATTTCAGTTTCTGGTCTGCAGCCTCGGTCAAAACGTCAAAATAACGCTCTTGCTTCATCTGAACTGACAAAACATCGCGCGCATATTTTGCACCTTTTGCTTCGCTGATTGTATCCGCTCCATCCATTCCGATCAAACAATACCCTATATTTTTTATCGCAGCTACAGTATAATCAACAACTTCAGTGCTGTCTTGAATTGCACCTTCCTCTATCGCTTTCAGGATTGCTATAAAATCGTTAATTGCCTGTTTATATGCTTCTTCGGAATTGCTGTTCAACCATGTCCATCCGCGTTGATATAATGCTTTGTATAAATACGGATCTGCTGGACGAGAGATAAGCCTATCATAATAACTGCGTGCTGTTTCATAATACTGAACAGGCCTTGCGGCATCTGTTCCTATCTCAAAATATAGATAACCCAACCTAAATAACGCTTCGGAATAATATTGGGAACGCGGATAATTATCTACTATCGCTTTGTATGCATTAATCGCTTCCCCGTATGCAGCTTCGGAATAGCGCAAATTCTCCGGTTTGGTTAAGGAAAATATATTTTTCTCTTCATACGCTATCAGACCTTGTTCAATTCTGTTCTTTTCTATAGTGCTGCTCAAGTATCCGATATTGTAGAAAACGACATCCGCAAAATAAAAATTCGGGTCAAAGCTCAAAACGCGTTTGTAAAGTTCCAAATTCTTTTGCCACTCCAAAGGCTCTAAAGCATTCCCCAATTCAGCTATATCAAAATATGCTGCAGCGACAATATTAAAATCGGGATTAGCCGGTTTAAGCTCATCACTTTTATTTTCATATTTTTGAGTAAAAGCCAATAACTGATTATATAATTGTAGTTCGTTTTCCTGTCTTGCTTTATACAATTGTTCACTTTCGGCAAAAGTTAACTTTGAACCTGTGGCAATTCTTTGACGCTCTAAATAATTATTCTCGGCAAACTTGATATGCAATTGTAAAAATGCCAGAGTTCCTTTTAATGACCGTAAATATTGCTGCGCACCTTCAATATCCTGTCGGTAAGCATCCGCAGAAAAAGGCAAATATTCCAATTCCTCTCTGACTTCAGTTTTACCCTTCCTAACTAAATTTTTCGGATATACTATTTGATATTTGACTTTGGTTGCTTCTATACTGTTCAATAAATCTTGCGTTTGTTCTTTCGATAAATTCACTTCTTGTTTTATAGCACGATAATTGGAATTATCATAATTATAATAATCAAGCAGGAGAAACATCTCAGTCTGCTTACGTTCACAACTCACCAATAAAGTATCTAATTTTCCCGACCATACTCCGGTTGTTTTTATTCTGTATAAATCTTTTATCAGCACATCCCAAACTTCCAGATTTGCATCTATCTCATTCTTCATTGCCAGATACAGGTTCTGATCATTCATTGCATTCAATTCTGCATCAAAGGCTTTAATCTTCTTCAATTGCTCATCGCAACTTGCTTTTATCTCCGCTAATTGAGCTATCCTTACTGTATCTTGCACAGAGCGTAAATCTTCAGCTTTTAGACAGGATTGCAGTTTTGATGTTATCAGCAAAATGTTTTTTTGCTCCATCACCTTCCACCGAATTAAACTGTCATCGGATATACCGTAAGGTGATTTGCTCAAGATTGCATTCAGGCTGTCCAAATCATCGGAAACATTTTTAACTTCCCCTAAAGCGCGCTGAAGTTCATATAAATCGGGAACATTACTCATTCCTGCGCGCAATGCGGATAAACGTTCCATTGCAAATTTCTTTTCAGCCAAAATTTCAATATTATTATTTACGGCAGTTTCTATTTCCGCTCTTTTAGTTTCAGCATCACTTGCCCGACCTTCACTGCTGATTATTTCAGACCATAAATATAAAAAAGGACCCGTGTATTCGCTTAATTGCCTGTTTTGTAACGCATCAGCCAAAACTTCTTCAGCCCTTTGCCGATTGCCCGCATTCAAACATGCTTCAGCTAATTCTAACTGCGCACGATAGTCACTATAATTTTCTGCTGCAGAGGTATAACGAGAATAATATTCTTCCGCTTCATCCCACTCGCCCAACGCGGCACTCAACCTAGCCAAACTTAATAAAAGGAAAGGATTGGAAGCTTCATTTTTCAATTGAGAGGATAAATCTTCTTTTGCGGTTTTCGGGTCTTCATGTAATACTTGCAACAATTCTATCATTTTTGCGGCATCAGCACTATATTTGCCGCCGGTAACCATTCCGAAATACCTTTCAGCTATAGCATCCTTCCCTAAAGCAAAACAGATATGACCGGCTAAATATGATTGCTCAGCATTAAAATTGCTGCCCCCTTTTTCTATCAAATCATAAGCTGCTTCTTCTTTTCCTGTTTGCAAATAACTCTTTAGCAATAAAGTCAAAGCATCAGATGTATATTTAGTATCGGCGTAACGCTCTACATAGTTCCCTAAATTTTCCGAGGCGGCTTCATATAATCCCAAAAAATATAAAGCCGCAGCATTATAATAATCTAAAACAGCAGAGGCGCTCGCTTCGTCTTTATATATTCCTTTTAATTCATCACTTAAAACTTTAACCGCTAAAGGTTCGGTAAATACCAAACTGTCCATCATAGCGGCATAAGCATTCAAATATTCAAGAGCTAAACCTGTTTCACCTTGCAGTAATGCTTGTTTTATTCCGGTTCTTAATTCTGCCCTCGCCAAAATATCTTTTCCGTTTAAGGCGGAAGCAGGTCCGTTCTTTGCACTTTTAATAACATTTACCACATCAGCGCGCACGCCATTTAATTGCTTATCGGTAAGCTGAGCCTGTAAAATGCAGGGTCCGATTAAAGTAATCAAAACGATGATTATAATCATCCATTTTTTCATGGATTTATCTCTTCCTTATTGCAGGTTCACACTTTTCTATTTCTTTGCAGATATCTTTTCTTTTCAATTTCCTTTGATTACTTTGCCTTTATTGCTTTCCCGATTCTTCTTCCAGCTTCTTTAACTGCTCCTGTAAAGCATCCAATACCTTTTGTGCCTGTTCTCTTTGTTCTCTTAACTTCTGCAATTCTTCCATTAACACTTCATTACTTTTATCAGTGCCGCCTTGTAATTCGGGAGAAACCATTTCTGCTCCTCGCGAAACACCTCCAACTTGCCAGTAACCTTGACGCTGCTTACTCGTTGAATACTTGTCAAATAAATAGGTAATCGCTATCCCAAAACGATTGTTCTCTTCCTCTTCCAACCCCTCATACGCCACTTTCAGTCCTATGTTATGATAGGAAAAAGCTC